>Ga0256407_10013024_pt1 | contig 11196 bp, 10 predicted proteins | sample RumenRJG_04DNA_FD_193489 | JGI IMG/M metagenome (GOLD analysis project Ga0256407, IMG submission 193489) | Bovine rumen microbial communities from Lethbridge, Alberta, Canada - RJG_04 | ecosystem: Host-associated > Mammals > Digestive system > Stomach > Rumen | place: Canada: Alberta... | reverse complement strand
AGGAACCCAACGACTGCGAGGAAGCCATACTCACCTTCCTCAAACTGCCCGACACCCTCGACAACGCAGAGTCCCTCTCAGCCGGCGACATCATGCGCGAGCTCAGCTTCCGCGGATTCCGAGGTCGGGAGTACAACGCCAACTCAATTGGTAAGGCTATGAAGCGATTGGGGTTCGAAAAAAGAAAAATACGAGGCACCAACAAATATCTGACAGCCAAAATCGACCCTGATATGCGTAATCGCGAAAACAAAGAAGATGCCAAGGAATTCGTCCCCGAAGTGTTCTAAATCCTAAAGGTGGGGGGGAAGGTGGGGAACGTGATTTCTATATATCTCAGAAAATAAATCCTTAATTCCCTTGCACATTTCTGCAGGGTATTTAGGGATTTTTTTTTCAAACCCCTAAGGAATCATCTCCCCCATCTCCCCCCTCGCCATACCATAACCTGCCATTTAGCGCAAATAACCTGCCATTATCGCGAAATAATGGCAGGTTATCACATCATAGAGGCACAATCCCTGTGTAAGTCCAACAAAAAGACAGTCGGCCTAGCACAGCGCCATTGAAAACTTCAGGCTCTCTTTCCGTCGAAGATGAATTTCTGAACAAAAAGACAGCTATTTTTCTCTAATTGAGTACACGATTGAGCGAAAAAGTGAACAAATTCGCTTCATTTTATGTGATTTTTGCATTTTGGGGCATCGAATTTGAAGTTTTTTGTGTATATTTGCACGCATATTCCACCAATTGAATACAATTATGAAGTATTTACTTAATCTCAAAAATATTTCGGCCTTGGCGTATGTCAAGCGGGTTAATTTCATCCTCTTCGGTGCAGCCTTGCTGTACATGACTAGTTCTTTGCTTTGCTCATGCTCTGGAAATTCGAAAGGGAATGCCGACAATGACAGCAATGGTACGGAAACGGTAGAGCAGCAGTCTGGGGAGCCTGAAAAGAGTGAGAAAGAGCAGGCTTTGGAAACTGCATCTACGCAGATGTCAAGGCTTTCTTATACGATTAAGCCTAAAAAAGACACCAAAGAAATCAAGACCTATGTCAATAAAGATGGATACATGGATGTGAAATGGATTTTTAATAGCGGTTCTTTCAATTTATTCCCATTTGCACGTGAAATTTCCAGATATGTATATATTGACGGCAAACAAATATCCTACAATCCGAGGTTTACATCCGACGAACTGTCCGTCTTTGTTATGAAGGAGGTAGTTTTCATCCTGACCGAGAAATCATTGCAAGGAGACCCTATGGTGAACAAACGGAGACAAGAAATTGATATTAGCCAGTATCTGTATTATCTCATATTCGGAAACGAAGATGCAAATGACTTCGTGAGGGAGAGGGTGCAGATGCATTATGAGGTTGCCATGGAGCAGATGCTTGACGAAATCAATTACGTTCATGAGGTTGCAAATAGTTCTGCAAGTAATTTCATATTCAAGTTTGAGCCAACGCTATATAAAGAAAAATATGAGATTGAGATGTGGTTCGACGACAATGGATATTTGGCCATATGTTCTTCTCTTTGGAATGATTTATAATCATCAGAACTGACTTCATACAACGTCGATTATTATGGCTAAACATCCGAGCCGTTTCTTCATCCCTCGTAAGGGAGAGCACTACGAGACAGGCATCAACGGAAAGAAAGTGCTTGTCGTCGGGGCAAGTTTCTACTGCAACAAGTACGATTGCCCTTATTTCGGCGACTGCACCAGCCCCAACAAAAAAGATTCCAGCCTCTACAACACGACCTGTCCTGAGTATGCCAAGCAGGGCGCGGAATTAAGGAAGGAACCACGTTACGCCATTGACGAGAACTATCAAGCCTATCGGCGGTTCGAGAAGTTGATGCGCGAAGTAGTCAATAGCGACGTGGAAAACATTTGGGAGTATGTGGCATTCACAAACTATGTGCAGTTCTTCGTCCCGGCCAAAAACACCCACAAAGCCCATCTGAGTAACCGCGACTTCGAGGCGTTCATCGAAACCCTTGTCGAACTGAAGCCTGACGTAGTTATCTCATGGGGGATGGTAACGATTGAAGATGTAAGAACAAATAACCAATATGTTATCGACAAAGATAAACTGCCGGATTCAGAATGGTACATCTGCCACCTCGCTAATATCCCTGGCATCAAGCATGTCATCACGCTTATCTGCTGTTTTCATCCGTCGTCGAAAGACTGGAACGAAGACTTTGAAAGATGTGCAGATTATCTGAGACAGGTAATCCTTTCCAATTAAAACTTCGGGAGGCCGGCGCTGAATCGCCAGTGTCGGCCTCCCGAAGTTCTTTTCCGTCTGTACCTTATATATATCACACTGCCACTCCAGTCCGCATCACGTCGTCGTAGAGGGGTGAGTGGTTCCCCTCTTCAAGCAATACAGGTTCGATGAGGATGTTTACCTTGTCAACATCAAGCCAGAGGTCGGTGGATATGGTCAGCCAGTCGCCATCGACATGGGGAACGATGACGGCCACATCGATATCGCTTTCGGGCTTGGGATAACCCTTGGAGTAGGAGCCGTACATGTAAACTTTCGGCTCAGTGCTGAACCGTGGAGCGATTACTCGCTTGTAGTCTCGGACGAGCTGGAGGGCTTCGTCTCTGGTAAGAACTCTTGTATTATCCATTGCTGCATCTGTTTTGTCTTATCAATAATCTCACGGCTTTTCTGATCGCTGAGCGAGCGGGCTATGCCAGTCTTGTAGTCAGGGTATCGGGCCTCAATGTTCATGTTGTTGATCATACCGAGGAAACGTCGCTGTTCATCGTTCATTTTATCATAGAGGCCGCAACCCTCAGCCAGCCGACGGTGGTTATGGACATAGGGCGGTTCATCATCGCGCACAGCGCACCAGTATGCCTTGAGCGTCTTCTCGATGACTTGATGGCACATGAATGCGACGTAGAGCCAGCGTTTGGTCTTGAATAGATCCTCGGCCACCTCAAGGTCTTCGTTGGCTATGTCGAGCCAGTAAGCGGTTTTGTCTGTTGCCATATTCGCTGTCATTTAGTGAAATCACGCTGCAAAGATACGAAACTTTTCGCAAATTCTTTGCTATCGCGCGGAAAAAAGTAACAAAGTATAACGAATCCCCGCCATAGGATTCTTCAAAATTTAGTTGAAAAAAGTTGCGAAAATATTTGCATATATGAAAATTATTTCGTACCTTTGCAATTGTAATAGAGAGCGGTAAGTGGCTGGCCGGTGTATTCAGTCGCACAGTAATTTAATACCACAAAAAACATTACAAGCAGTATGATTGAACTGTATCTTTCAAAAGTGTCTGAAACCAGCCAATCGGAGCAGGCAGGCAAGATCTACGCTCGCGTAGATTACAAACAGGAGTTGTCCGTTCAGGACATGGCGCAGCACATGGCTGAGCACAACACGGCGTTCTCTGAGGGAACCATCACGGGTATCCTGATTGACTTCGTGAAGTGCATCCGTGAGCAGGTGCTGATGGGTAACACCGTCAAAATCAACAATCTGGCCATCTTCAAGGCCACCGTGGAGGGCAACGGGCTTGACACGCTCTACGACGCTCAGACCGACAAGGTTGCGACCGCCACGCTTGGCACGCTGAAGGACGGCGACAAGACCGGTCCGGCAGTGAAGGTCATCAAGTTGCTGGCTCAGTCGACAGGCGACTTCACCCGTGAGGAGTTGAAGAAGGACGTGAAGTTCAGCTTCACCGACAAGACCAAGGCTGAGATTGCCCAGGCGAAGGGAAGCCTCACTCCCAATGCAACGCCACACTCTCAAGGAGAGAACCCCTCTCCGAATGGCGAGGGGAGTGAAAACCAGGGTGGCGGAACCAATACCGGCGGTGGAACCACTGGCGGTGACAACAACGGTGGAACCAATACCGGCGGTGACAACGGAGGTGGTGACAACAACGGCGGTGGCGGTAACCCCGGAGGCGGCATGGACCAGAATTAACGGAACCAGCTAATTGAAAAAAATTCGGGCTCATCGTTTGGTGGGCTCGTTTTTTATTTGTAATTTTGCAGGAACAAGTAAGCATATGGCAAAAGAACAGTCACAGATAAAGGAACGGCAGCGGACGAACCTGAAGGAGCCGCGGCGGTATAAGGTGATCATCTATAACGACGACTTCACGACGATGGAGTTTGTTGTGATGATACTGGTGCAGGTATTCCTGAAGAGCGAGGAGGAGGCAGAGGCACTGATGTTGCAGGTGCACCACTCGGACAAGGCCGTGGTGGGCATCTACAGCTACGACATCGCCGTGTCGAAGGCCCGCAAGGCAACGAATATGGCGCGCGAGCAGGGGTATCCGTTACGCTTGACTGTTGAACCGGAAAGTGAAGAGTGAAGAATGAAGAGTGAAGAATTATGGCAGAGATCAAACAGACAGAACGTGCGGCGAAGATACTGAACAAGGCATACGAGTGCTGCAAGGGCTACCGACATGAGTATATCATGCCCGAGCACCTGTTGCTGGCATTGATAGAAGATTATAACTTCAGCGCGGCGGTGAACATTTTCTATAGTCCCTTTCAGTTGGAGGAACGCGTCAAGGAATATTTGGAGGGCGTGGAATCGTTGCCTGAGGGTAGGGAGTATATCCCTGAGACTTCTGTGCAGCTGGGCAAGGTGTTGGAAGTGGCCGTGCAGTCTGTGGTGTCGAGTAGTGCGGAGGAACTCGATATTCCGCATCTGACGAAGGGTATTCTGGCATTGGAAGACTCGTGGGCGGCCTTCTTGCTGAAAGACTGCCTGAATGGCAAGGAAGCCAACTTTATGAGTCAGCTGATAAACTTCTATGAGTTTGATGATGACTTGGAGGCAAAGGGTGATGATGAAGATACCGAATCCAAATCGTCAGACAAGGCCGCTTGGAAACGGCTCGTGACGTGCATGAACGACCTGTACGAGCAGCAGAATCCGCTGATTGGCCGTGAGCAGGAGTTGCAACGGACCATTCAGGTGTTGTGCCGCAGGGATAAGAATAATCCGCTGCATGTAGGCGAGCCTGGCGTGGGCAAGACGGCACTGGTCTGGGGACTGGTGAGACTGATTGAAGAGGGTAGGGTGCCTGCGCGTTTGCAGGGCTGCAAGGTGTATCAGCTGGACATGGGTACGCTGCTGGCCGGCACGCAGTATCGCGGCGATTTCGAGAACCGCATCAAGATGATTATGGACGGTGTACAGGCGGAAGGCAAGAACAACATCGTGTATATTGACGAGATACACACCTTGGTGGGCGCTGGTGCCACTGGCGAGGGGGCGATGGATGCATCGAACATGTTGAAGCCCTATCTGGAGGCTGGCAATATCCGCTTCATCGGTTCTACTACCTACGAGGAATACAATCGCCACTTTGCCCGTTCGAAGGGCATGATTCGAAGGTTTCAGCAGATAGACATTGCGGAGCCGACGATTGACGAGGCGAAGCATATCCTGCGGCAGTTGCAGCCGAGATATGAGGAGTTCCACCAGGTGAAGTACGACGACGAGGCTATTGACTTTGCCGTGGAAGCCAGTGCCAAGCACGTGAACGACCGTTTCCTGCCAGACAAGGCCATCGACTTGATAGATGAAGCAGGCGCAGCAGCGGAAACCGTGGCTGACGGTTTTCCCGCCAGCATAACTAAGGTTCACATTGCCGACGTGTTGGCGAAGACGTGCAAGGTGGATGCGCTGGCCATTGCCAAGGACGATGACTACGAGAAACTTTCAACGCTCAACGCCCAACTTTCAGCTCAAATCTACGGTCAGGACGAGGCTATCCGACAGGTGGTGGAATCCGTGCAGATGTCGCGGGCAGGATTGTTGGACGACAACAAACCTCTGGCCTCGTTGCTCTTCGTGGGTCCTACGGGCGTGGGAAAGACGGAGGTGGCACGCGTGCTGGCCAAGGAACTGGGCATCGAACTGATACGCTTCGACATGAGCGAATATACGGAGAAGCATGCCGTTGCCAAACTCATCGGTTCGCCAGCTGGCTATGTGGGCTACGAGGACGGCGGACTGCTGACCGATGCCATCCGCAAGTCACCCAATGCCGTGTTGTTGTTGGACGAAATTGAGAAGGCTCATCAGGACATCTATAACATCCTGTTGCAGGTGATGGACTACGCCAAGTTGACGGACAACAAGGGACGCAAGGCCGACTTCCGCAACGTGGTGCTCATCATGACCTCGAATGCCGGAGCGCAGTTTGCAGGCCAGACCATTGGCTTTAGCGGCAATGTCAGTCGTGGCGAGGCGATGATGAAGCAGGTGAAGCGAACCTTCAAACCAGAGTTCCTGAACCGCCTGTCGGGCACCGTCGTGTTCCGCGATATGGACAAAGAAATGGCTACGCTCATCCTCAAGAAAAAGCTGCGCGAACTGGACGCTAAGCTCGAAGCGAAGAATGTTCGAATGTCCTTAGAATCAGATGCTTTTGAATATCTGCTAAAGGAAGGCTTTACGGCAGAATATGGTGCTCGCGAGATGGATCGTGTCATTGCCCAACGGTTGAAACCGTTGCTGATGCGCGAGATACTCTTTGGCTCGTTGAAGAATGGTGGCAGCGTCACCATCGGACTCGTCAATGGTCAATGTTCAATTGTCAATGGTCAATAAGGATGGCGGTTTATCAATTGGATGATGAGCTTTGGTTTCCAGACCCTCATCAGGGCGAGGACGATGGGCTGATAGCTGTCGGTGGCGACCTCTCTGTGGACCGTTTGCTGTTGGCTTATAGCAACGGGTTCTTTCCATGGTATTCCTTCCACCATCGCGACGAGCCGTTGTGGTATTGTCCCCTGCAGCGTTTTGTCATCTTTCCCGACGAAATCCACGTCAGCCATTCCATGCAGCAACTCATCAACAAACGACAATATACCGTTACCGTCAACCAGGATTTCGAAGGGGTTATCCATGGCTGTGCTACAGCCCAGAACCGCGACACCGAAGACGGAGCGTGGCTGGGACCGGACATCATCCGTGCCTATACCGAACTCCACCGACAAGGCTTTGCTGCCAGCGTTGAAGTTTGGCAGCCATCGGACGGCACATCGGAAGGACGGCTCGTTGGCGGTCTCTATGGCGTCACCCTCGGTGCTTGTTTCTTCGGCGAGAGCATGTTCTCGCTCGTTCCCAGCGCCTCCAAACTCGCCCTCATCTATCTTGCCCGTCTTTTCCAGCAACACGGAGGCCGCCTTATTGACTGTCAGTTCGAGACCCCTCATCTCCGCTCCATGGGTGCTCGTCACATCTCCTACGAGGAATACATGGAAATCCTGAAACGCTGAATAGCCGTGTAGCGAAAGAAAAAGTGGTCTCACCATGACGGTCAGACCACTTTGATTTTATAATCACGGATGATTTATGCGAGCAGCTTCTTTACTTGCTTGTAAACATTCTCACCGGTGAAGCCGAGCTTCTCGTCGAGCACCTTGTAAGGAGCAGAGAAACCGAAGCTCTCGAGACCCCAAACGGTACCGTCGGCACCTACCAGACCCTCGAGGTTCACGGGCAGACCAGCGGTCAGACCGAACTTCTTCTTGCCTGCGGGCAGCACGCTCTGCTGATACTCCTTCGGCTGGCTGCGGAACAGGCCCTCAGAAGGAACGCTCACGACGCGAACCTTCACGCCGTCCTCGCGGAGCAGCTTGGCACCAGCCTCGAGGGTAGAAACCTCAGAACCAGAAGCCAACAGGATGACGTCGTAGTTCTCGTCTGATCCAGCTACAACGTAAGCACCCTTGGTAGCCTGGCTGTAGTCGTTACCCTCGGGCAGCATCTCGATGTTCTGGCGCGAGAAGATAAGAGCGGTAGGAGTATCGACGTTCTCCATAGCCATGCGCCAGCAGACGGTGGTCTCCTCGGCATCGGCAGGACGAACAACGAGTACAGAGTTCTTGCCGTGGTGGTTCTTCAGCTTCTCCATCAGACGGATCTGTGCCTCCTGCTCAACAGGCTCGTGGGTAGGACCATCCTCACCAACGCGGAATGCATCGTGCGTCCAGATGAACTTCACAGGCAGCTCCATCAGGGCAGCCATACGAACAGCGGGCTTCATGTAGTCAGAGAATACGAAGAAGGTACCGCAAGCGGGGATAACACCACCGTGCAGAGCCATACCGATACAGCAGCAAGCCATGGTGAGCTCAGCTACACCAGCCTGGAAGAAAGCACCGCTGAAGTCGCCACGAACGAGGTCGTGTGTCTTCTTCAGGAAGCCGTTGGTGTTGTCAGAGTTAGACAGGTCGGCAGAAGCGCAAATCATGTTAGGAACCTGCTCGGCCAGCTGACCCAGAACAGTAGCGCTGGCGTTACGTGTAGCGCAACCAGGCTTCTGCTCTACCTTGCTCCAGTCGATCTTCGGAGCCTTGCCGCTGAACCACTCTTCGAGCAGGGCTGCCTTCTCGGGATTAGCCTTTGCCCACTCAGCCTTTGCAGCATAGCGCTCAGCGCAGATCTTCTTCAGTTCCTCAGCACGCTTTGCATACATCTCCTGAACTTCGGGGAAGATCTGGAACGGATTCTCAGGATCAGCACCCAGGTTCTTCATCGTGTTGATATAAGCATCGCCACCGAGAGGAGCACCGTGGGTAGCGCAGTTGCTCTCGTAAGAAGAGCCGTCTGCCTTGCGGGCACCCTTACCCATCACGCAGTGACCGATGATCAGTGAAGGACGAGCGGTCTCCTTCTGGGCGTTCTTGATGGCCTCGCGGATCTGGTCGACGTTGTTACCGTCAATCTTCTGAACGTACCAGCCCCAAGCCTCATACTTCTTGGCGGTATCCTCGCAGGTCACCACCTCAGTCTTCGTAGACAGCTGGATGTCGTTGGCGTCGTAGAACATGATGAGGTTGTCCAGACCCAGGTTACCAGCGATACGGCCAGCACCCTGAGAAATCTCCTCCTGCACACCACCGTCAGAGATGTAGGCATAGATGGTCTGTCCCATGACGTCGCCCAGACGAGCCTTCAGGAACTTAGCGGCGATGGCAGCACCAACGGCGAAGCAGTGGCCCTGACCGAGAGGACCAGAGGTGTTCTCGATGCCGCGCTCAATCTCGCGCTCGGGGTGACCGGGAGTTACTGAACCCCACTGACGCAGGTTCTTCAGGTCCTCCAGCGTGTATTTGCCAATGAGGCAGAGCTGGCTATAGAGCATGGGAGCCATGTGACCAGGGTCGAGGAAGAAACGGTCGCGACCCGGCCAAGTGGGATTCTCGGGGTCGTAAACCAGGAATTCTGAATACAGGGTGTTAATGAAATCTGCACCACCCATAGCACCACCGGGGTGACCTGACTTGGCTTTCTCAACCATTGAAGCAGCAAGGATACGGATGTTGTCCGCTGCTTTGTTCATAATCTTGTTGTCGTTCATAATGAATAATATGTATAAAGTTCTAAAAATATTCTGCAAATGTAGTCAAAAAAAATCCAATTTCCATGCGATTTAAGAATAATTAGTACTTTTTTTAGAATCTGAAGCCCAGCGACGCGTTCACATACCAGTCGGTCAGTTTGATTCTGTTGTTGTCAATTTTGTTGTTCCAGTGGTTTACCTGACCATAGACATTCAGGAAGAAACGGTCGAAATTGTAGGTAATCGAAGCGCGGGCATCGATATTGAGGGAAAGTTTGCCATATTTTGTGTCAGACGATACTTCTTCCAGCGTGATGTCATCCTGCCAACTGTCGTCGTCGTCGGGAACATACTTTTTGCCCGTAGGTGATATTTCGCCCTCGTCCAAGAATATGTCGTAGTTCGACTCATAAAAATAGGCCTTGGTACGGTTATAGACCACCAGCATAGGCATGGCCGTGATATTGATGAGCAGGTTTTTTACCGGTACCCAGTTGTAGGCATAGCCCACGCCGATGCTACCTTCATGCAGTTTGATGCGTCCTACGCCACCCAAGACTTGAATGAGCAGTCCGTTTAATGGACGTGCATAGTCAATGGATGTCTGGAACCACATCAGTCCCAGCATGAACGACCCCGCAGAACGTATCTGGATGCTTGATTGGTCGTAGGCAGCAGCATAGGAGAATCGCTTGCCGTTGAACATATAATAGCCGTCGAAGATAGCTGATTTTACCTTGATGTCATCCCACGTTTCGGTTTCCTCGAATGGTTCGTTGAAGGGACCTTCCTCATCATATCCCCACATATGGGCTTCGATGTCTCTGGTGTTGAAGCTACGGATGCGCAGGTTGACACCATAGTTGGCACCGGTGGCACCGATGGAGAAATTGCGCCCTTCAGAGCGGTGTAGCGAATAGCTGTACCCCAAGCCGTAGCCCCTGTAGCCTATCCATGCTCCTATGGATACCTCGCTGCGCGGTTTGAAGGCCGACTCCCAGTTGAGTTCACCATAGAGACCTTTCTCTGCCATCATTTCATGGTCCATAGTGGATGTCGAATGCAGGTCCATGTCGTTAGTTTTGTATTTCAGCATTACGGCCCACGGTTTCTTGGGCACCTGGATATAGTTGGGGTCGATGCCTCTGACGGCTGATGAATCGATGTAGGTCTTGACGCTATGCAGAACTCTAAGCGGCCAAGGCTTTTTGTCCTGGGCAGAGAGTAATATGCAGCAACACAGCGTTATACAGATTAATAAGTATCTTTTCATGCCTTATTATATTCTGTTGATTTGTTTGACACCTTTCACTGTGCGGAGTTTTTTCAGCAGCGCCTCGAGTTGGGTGTTGTCATCGATCATCAGCGTGAGATTGCCGCTGAACAGACCGTCGTGCGAGTCGATGTTGATGGAACGCAGCACCAGTTTCTCCTCTTTCGAGATGATACTGGTCAGATTGTTTACGATGCCGATATCGTCGTTACCTATTACACGCAGGGTAATCGTATATTGCGACGAGCCCTTGCCGCTCCATTTGGCTTTGACGATACGGTAACCGAAACGCTTGCGCAGTTCGGGAGCATTCGGACAGTCGGTGCGGTGAATCTTGATACCGCCGTTGATGGTGACGAAACCGAAGACGGAGTCGCCGTAGATTGGCTGACAACAGCGCGCCAACTGGTAGTCAAGACCTTTTAAGTCTTTGTCGATGACCAATACGTCGTCCTGCGTATGATTGTGGTTGAGGCGTGACTCGTCGAGCACGAAATTGGCAGCACTCTCGGCCACGTTATTGCCGGTGACGGGCTGTTCGCCCTGTTGCAACTC
>Ga0256407_10013023_pt1 | contig 11196 bp, 12 predicted proteins | sample RumenRJG_04DNA_FD_193489 | JGI IMG/M metagenome (GOLD analysis project Ga0256407, IMG submission 193489) | Bovine rumen microbial communities from Lethbridge, Alberta, Canada - RJG_04 | ecosystem: Host-associated > Mammals > Digestive system > Stomach > Rumen | place: Canada: Alberta... | reverse complement strand
TCATCTCCAATTGATGTTGCGAAATTGGAAAAATCAATGTCATTGCCAAATCCGCAAGAGGAACAGGATTTGGATTTTTCTATGATTCTTTCAATAAGGCCTTTCTCACCAATTTCAGAGACTTTGATTTGGCTTGATTTCATATGAAATTATTTGATTTTTTTAATATAAAAAATATTCTTAAATAAAAAAATTAAAAAAAAGAGTAAAATAATCTTAGGATAATAGGATTCAATTAGAAAATCATTGATTTGAACTGTTTTTTCATGCATATGCACAAATCGTCTCCTTCAAAGATACCGAAATTATTAACTATCTCATAATCCAATTTCCTATATAGATTGATGGCTGCTTCGTTGTCACGGCCTGTTTCGATAACAGAGTACTTGAAATTCTCTTCCATTGCCAGTTTTTCAAGCTGCTTTATAAGCTTGTATGCAATCCCTTTTCTTCTGTATCTCTTTTTGACATACACCCTTCTGATTTCAATTGTATCCTTGTCAATCAATCTGAAGCTGGCACAAGCAATCGGCTTTCCCCAATTCAAGGCAAGAATTACAATATGGGGATCTGTCAAGGCATTGTAGTCTAAGTACCTTTCAACTACATCTCCAAGCTTGAAAAAGTATTCATTGTCCAACTGCCTTGTAAGTTCAATGAACCTTTCATCCTTTTCATTTGTAATGACTGATTCCATATTATCACTTCATTCATTTCTTTAGCTCTGTAGTGTTTCCTACCTTTGCAAGCTCATGCTCCCAAACTCCAGGGTTTTCCATTACGAACTTTTCAAATAGCTCCTTGCATCTTGAATCATTTAGAACAATAATCTCTACATCGTTATCCTTCAAGAGACTTTCAGCACCCATCAAGGTTGTGTTGTCACCTATTACCACTGTTGGAATATTGTATAGGAGCACTGCTCCAGAACACATTGGACAAGGTGAAAGGGTTGTATAAAGGATGCATTTTCTATAATCCTCATAATTAAGGCCCTTTGCATTTTCAATTGCATCCATTTCACCATGAAGAATCACAGAATTGTTTTGAATAAGTCTATTATGGCCTCTGGAAATTATTTCATTATCCTTTACAAGAACTGCACCGATAGGTATTCCACCTTCTGACAATGATATTTCGGCCTCTTTGATTGCTTCATCCATAAATTTCTTATGCATAAAATACCCCATAATCGAGTTTGTTATTTTTAATATTATATTTAAAAAAAGACTAATAATAATTTTACTAAACAAGAATAGAAATTAAAAAAAGATAAAAAAGACAAGAGTATTGAAAACAATACAGCATGTTAAAAAAAAAGAAAATAAGGAATTAGAAAGGATTATTCTAATGCCTCTTTAACTATGTCTTCAAGGATTTCAATTAGGATGTCATCATCACAGATTGGGTCTGGGTATAATATTTCCCCGTCAAATTCCATTTTGACATCATCATGTCCATGATGATGGTGATGATGTCCATGAGAATGACTATGGCCATGATCATGGTCGTGGTCATGACTGTGTTCATGGTCATGGGAGTGAGAATGTCCATGGTCATGATGATGGTGATGGTGATGGCCAGTTCCATCATCTTCAATGAATCCTAAAATGGTTGGAATATCCCTTGTAGTGTGTGCTCCAGGAGCAATGAATACTGGAACGACAACCAATCTGTCCACTTCGTTTTCGCTTACAAGCTTGTTGATTGAAGTAGGGATATTAGGGTCTACAAGTTCCATGAATCCAAAGTCGCATGGATAATCAGTTTGTGCTTCAAATTGTCCGAATAAGTCTGTGATAAATTCCTTGCTGTAATTCAATCTGCTTCCATGTACAACAAGCAAGACACCGGTTTTTGCATCTGCGTCAAGTTCTGATTCTTCAAGTGCGCCGCTTATTTTGCTGTTGATAATTTTCAATAGCTTTGGATTAGGGCCAATAGGACCTAATAAGTCAATTTCTCCATCGAAATCAACCTCTTCGAGGCCGTATAAATAATGTCCTTCAGGATAGATTCCATCCGGTTGTCTTGGATCTGTTTCCTTAGGTTCAAGACCAAGTATGATTGGTATGTCAATGTTAGTGTGAATTCCAGCAGCTAAAAATACTGGAGTAGCTATAATGCGTTTTAAGTTAGGATTGCGTTCTTTTAAAATGTTAATGGCTTCAGGTAAGTTTGGACGAGCCACTTTCATGTATCCTACTTCAGCATCAAATTCTGTCTTTGCCTTAAACTTAGCGCATATCTTTTTAAAAACTTCCTCTGCATAGGGAAGAGTACTTCCATGGCTTAACAATAATACAGCAGTGTCTTCATAAGTCATAATATCACAGTTTTACGTATTTTTAAACACATATCTAAATAAATTTTAATCTTTGATAATAATAAGAAAGTATTACTTTATAATAATAATTTGAAAAAAAGTATTACTCAAGGTTTATAAAAAAATAAATAGCTAAAAAGCTATTTAAAAAATTATTTTACAATTTTAAATTTGAATCCGTATGAAATTACACCATCAGGGCCGTCTTCACGGATTTTTCTAAAGACCATTTCTACAGGGTCTCCGATTTGAATATCATCAACATCTGCGTCAACGATTTGTGCAGTTACTTTAGCACCTTCTTCAAGTTCAATGATAGCTACAGCATAAGGAGCTATTTTCTTGAAGTCAGAAGTAGGTGTTCTAATTACAGAATAGGTAAATATTTTTCCTTTTCCTGAAAATTGGATATTTTCAATGTTTCCTTTTCTTCTACAATCAGGACAGATTACTCTTTGTGGGAAAAACACTTGACCACAAGTAGTACATTTTGATCCAACAAGGTTATATCTTTGTTGGATATGACGCCAGGTTCTTACAGTATCAGACATTAAATTCCTCCTAATATAATAAGCATGATAAAAATGATTAAAAATTCATTAATTTTGTTTATAGTTTTTATTTATTTATTAATTTTTTAGTTAATAAATATTATCTTTACTTATAATATTATTTTATTTATAATTCATCTATAATAAAGTTTTAAGTTAAATGGCTATTCTTTACCAAAATAAGTTTCTTAAATAATTAAACTATAACAAAAGTGAAAACTTATAATTAAAAAGTAATTTACACTCTTTTGATTAAATTATAATGATTTAAAAAGATTAAAATTAAAATTGAGAAAGATTTAAATATTATTTTTAAATATAAACCAATTAATGAAGATTAATAATAAAAATAACGAATATGAAAAGGATAAAAAGTATAGTAATGATTCTACAAGAAAAGAATTGTTGAATGATGAGAAGGGAAATTTTTCAATCATCCTCACAAGCCTGATTCTAATCGGCTTTTTACTATTGTCGATAATCATTTTAAATGTTGCAATTAATCAGGAAAGGGAAAATGGAGAGATTGTTTCATCCAATAACTTTCAATATATTGTAAATGACTACATAAGAAACCTTCCACTTATTGAACATGAAGCATTGGAAGACTTAAGTGAGGAGATTATAAAAGACAAAAGGCCATCTTTAGACTCCAAAAGCGATTTGAAGGAAATAGTTGATGGAAAGCTAAGTGCAAAAAACAAGGAATACTATGAAAACTACGGTATCCAAATCAATTCATCACTAATAGCTATTGAAAATACATCAAATCCCTTCTCATACAAATTCAAGACTCACATCTTAAGTGTGAAAGGAGATTACTCATTTGAAAAAATCGTGTCATCTGATGTTGACTGCATTGATTTAAAGGATCCTGTTCCTATTCTTTATTTGAAAGATTATCATGGCCTTTCATACAATGAGAGCTTCTACAATTATGGTAATTCATTGTCTGAATTCTTAAGGTCAAAGGGTGTTGAAAACTACTCTTTTTATATCGATGCCAACTCTCCATTGATTATAAGGAAATGTCCATATGACCCTTACAAGCATCATGGAGATGACAATGGAAAGATAATGAAAAACTGCAGGGACAATGGATATTATCATGAAAGCAGAGATGGAGCATGTTATCTATGCAGGCTTGAAGGAAAAAGCGGATGTGAGCATTACGGTTTTGAAACCTTCATCAATCCTCAAAAGACAAATGAAACTGGCCGTGTCTCAGCATGCGGATCAGACCATGTTATATTCAGCGATGACATTTATCCGGGAGTTGAAGTCATCTATAATGATGAGGATAGGTTAAAGGAGATTCTATACCTTGACCCTCATGGCCATAAGGTCAAGTATGGAATGAGTGGCTTTTAGGAGATTTACTATGAAGATAAAGGATATAATCAAAGACCAATATGGCATCCTATACTCCAGTGAACTGCTTCTGTCAATCATACTGCTTATTTTCATAATAGGAGTTATAGCCAATTTAAGTGATGGGCTGAATGAAAGAATGATAAGTGAAGAAGAATTTTCATCTCTTGAAACTATTGCTATCGAATCATCGGATTATCTTTTGAATAATCCTGGAAATCCTGAAAATTGGGAAGATGATGAGGGATTGAAAAATGGAATCGTGTCGAAAAATATCATTCCAGGACTTGCAATAAAGAATAAAAATGTGGAAAATGGTGAGTTTTTTGATGAAAGTGCAAGTGATGAAATGATAATGTCAAATGCAATTTCCTATAATAAGCTAATTAAGATAAAAAACAATTACGATTCGCTTGTAGATAGTAATCTGTTAAATGATAGTGTCATAAGTTCAATGGCTATTTATCCTTTAAACAGTGAAATAAAGCCTATAGAGATGGGATATGATTTTGAAGATAAAAATGATAATGTCAATGATAATAACATTGTAACAGTGAATAGAACAGTGAAATGTGATTTTTATTCAAACTTTGTAGTCTATAATTTCAATGATTTTGAGCTGTTCGGAGATGATTACAATAAAGATATGTTTTGTAATCATGACACTAATCCTTATCTAACTAATCATTCAAATGATGGAAGATCTCTTTGGCTATGTAAAAACTTTAGAGTCTATAAAGAATCATTGGATGAATATAACTATTATCTGATAAGCGATGAATCTGTAAAAGACACTGGCACTTACTGGATTTTAGAGAGTCTAAATAGAACAAGTGAAAATAAGGAAATAATAAATCAGGAAGTCATTGACTTAAATCCATTCCTTATGGAAGATTTGGGTAATTCTTCTGATGAAATCTATTCAATACACTTTAATGTTCCTAAAAATAGAGTAGGTGATTTTAAAACTGTTTTAGTGGCCATTCCAAAGAACATGACAGATGTTTTAATATCAAATGATGAGTTGAATTACGATTACTTTAAAGTGCAGGATGTAAATTTCATTTTAAAAATAGGTTATAAATAGCCAATATTAAAAAAAATAGCTAAAAAAAGAAAAAAAGATTTTTTACTCCCAACTGGGGTAAAAAATTTTGGTCCAGGTTTTCGCTCCGAAGGAGCGGAAAAGCTGGGCTATAAAACACTATACAAATTCTCTTCCAAAAGATCTGTATCAATTTGCAAGCTAATGATATTGGTTCTGCCTTTAGCTCTGCCTTTGGAAACAGTGTTTGTGGAAATGATACCTAACATCTCCAACTCATTTACAAAGTCAAAGATTCTTCTATATGTTACAGCATCTCCTTTTGAAATCTCCTTATAGGCCTCAAATAACTTACCTGAAGTGATTTCCTCTCCTTCTTGAGTCAATCTTAAGATAGCTGCAAGGACCCTTTGCTGTTGGGTAGGCAATGTTACAATGACATCCTTAACCTTATTGTACTCAATGACATCTTTAGCTTCACGTACATATTGACCTAAAACCTTTTCAGATCCCTTGTCAATTGCAATGTCTCCTGCGCTTTCCAATAAGTCAAGTGCATATCTTGCATCCCCTTCCTCTTTAGCAGCCATAGCTGAACATAATGGAATTACGCTGTCTTCAAGAGTGTTTTCATAAAATGCAAGTTCGGATCTTTCATTCAAGATGTCAGCCAATTGCTCTGCATCATAAGGTGGGAACACTATTTCCTTATCCATTAGACTGCTTGCAACTCTTGGCTTAATGAATTGCTTGAAGTTAAGGTAATTACTGATTGACAATATTGCAATGTTGTCTGTTCTGGTAAGGGTATATAATAAGCCGTCACCATCCTTCTCAAGAAGAATGTCAACTTCGTCTAAAATGACAATCAAGATACGGTTCCTTCCAAATACATTTCTTTTCAATACATCTCTAAATGCATTTACAATTTCCCCTTTTGTCCAACCACGATTAGGAACTTCCCTTCCTAGCTTTTGACATAAGTAAGTGAGCACTTGATACTCTGTATTGAAATCCGTGCATCTGACATATTCCACTGAAATGGAAACAGGCTTGTCACGAGCTGCTTCAATCAATTGCTCTCTTGCAAATTTTGCAGCTGCTGTCTTACCTGTTCCTGTTTTTCCATAAATAGTAATGTTTGATGGAGTAGTGCCTTTCAATGCCTCTACCCAATATCTGGCAATAGATGTGATCTGTTCTTTCCTATGTGGCAAGTTATCAGGTAAGAAACGATGATCCAAAGGTTTCTTATCCTTAAAGATATTGTCATCCATAGGCAAGTATTCATCAAGCCCTTCGAAAATGTTGTCACTCATATAATCATCTCATAAATATAATGTGTTTTTTAAAATTCGATTAATGCGTTGGCGAATTTTAAATTATAAACCCTTTTTAATAAAAATTAAGCATAAGATCTAAAATCGTGTTTTTTGAAATTTTAGAAAAATTAAGTTAAATAATATTAAAAAAATAGAAATTTTCATATTCAATAGTAAAATTTCAACTGTATTACTATTGTTTATCAGATTATATATTTAAACTTTTTTATAATTTCAAATTTAAGGAACATTCTCAAAAATTCAAACAATGGAAAAACTTTAATAATATTAGCTAAAATTGCAAGTGTAATAAAGAAATTAAAAGCATTTAAAATAAATTTTACAGTTGAAATGGTAGTCTATTTTAAAATAAACCTAATTTTTTAATTCAATTTGAATAATTTAAGCTATTTGTAATAATTTTTTAAAAATAATAAAATTTTAACGTTTGATTTTAATATTACAAATTAATTATTGTTTAACAATGATTTAATGAAAATTTAATTGCTGACATGATAATTATTTGTAAAAAATAGTTAAAAAAAGACAGAGAGTACCATTTCAAGTGAAAGCAAAATTGGTGAAAAACGAAAATGAAGGGATGTATTTCAAGTGTAAATTTTTTTCATTGAAAAATTTAAAAACATTATTTGGTCTTTAAATCCTGAAAGAAGAATTTTAATGAGGAATTTTTTTAAAAAAGATAGAGACTTAAATTTCAAGTGAATACAAATGAAATATACCTGTCGATACTTTCAAGACCCTCGAAATCGTTTCACTTGAAACACATCTCTCACTCTCTAAAAAACATGAAAAAAGAATCGTATAAATCATTGAAAATGAAGAAAAATCGTTGAAAAATGTGGAAAATAAAATAACATTAATAAATAATTTTTAAAAAAATGATAATAGTAAAATAATGAGGATAATGATAATAAAAATGAAACAAAAAATCATAAATAAATCTAAAGAATAATAATTAAAAAATAAATTAATAAATATTAAATAAATAAAAAATAATTAAATTAGAGATTAATGATTATAAATCAGGAATATCATTGTTTTGAATAGATCCATATGTTTTTCCAAGAATCCATATGCATTGAAGCTTTCCCTTGAACACTTTCTTTATTGTTTTGATTAAAACATGTTTTGAGAGTCCATCTCCAAATATGTCATCTGTGATGATGAATCTTTTCAATTGATCATTTGGATGATCCAATTCAAAATCAAGAAGCATTTCATTCAATGCAAATCTTATCTTCCAAATGAATTCCTGATTGATGTCTTTAGGACTGCTTTTAATAATGTTCTGCTCTTCCTGTGAAACTTCAGTTGCACAGCCAATCAATAGAATATCTGGTTTTCCTTTAGGATTGATTATGTCCATTGCATTGTTGTTTGGAAAGTTAATGATGTAATGGAAATTAGCGTTTTCATCAAATATCTTTTCACGGATAAGATCCTCTTCCATTAACCAGTTTCTGACTTGTTCTTCATCTATTGCCATATTATCATCCCATAAAATAAATATGAATATTTATTTTTAAATTAAAATTTTTATAAAATTTCAATATAACATTTTAAATCATTTTCATATAATTTAAATAATTTTTTAATAAATTTATCATATCAATAAATTATATATAGTTTGCTAATATATTTAATTTTAATGATAACTGAAATTTACTCAAATTCAATTTATATGCTGCTTACAATACTCTTGTTTGCTTTGGCATTTGATTTATTGATAGGAGAGTTTCCTGCAAAATTGCATCCTGTTGTATGGATTGGAAGCATCATCAGCTTTTTCAAGAAATATCTTATAGGATATGACAATAAGATATCTGGACTTATTCTTTCTATCGGTGTAATAGCTGTTTCTTCACTTATTGTTTTAGTGCCAATGCTAGTCATAAAGCATTTCATGTACCTTAATGATGGAATGATATACCTATTCAAATTAGTGGCCCTTTTATTGTTGTCATCCACTTTTTCAGTTAAACTGCTTATTGATTCTGCACGAGATGTGGCACATGACTTGAAAAACAATAATTTAAAGAAGGCACGTCAAGCAGTAAGCTATTTGGTAAGCAGGAAAACAAGTGAATTGAATAAGGAGCATGTCATTTCAGCTGTTATTGAAACATTAACTGAAAACATTCCAGATTCCTATGTTTCAACTATTTTTTACTATTCAATCGTTGGTATCATAGCATTCCTTTTAGGATTCAATGATTTCACTGTAGTTATATTGGCTGTGCTTGCAGCAATGATCCATAGAGTTGTCGATACCATGGATTCAATGCTTGGATACAAAACAGATGAGCTTTATAATATAGGATTTGTTCTCGCTCATTTGGATGATATATTGAATTATATTCCTGCCAGGATATCCGGATTTCTAATAATAATATCTGCAGCATTCTTAGCTCTAAATTGGAGAGGGGCATATTACATAATGCAAAGAGATGCTAGAAACTGTGACAGTCCTAATTCAGGATACACAATGGCAACTGTGGCAGGAGCATTGAACATTCAGCTTGAAAAAGAGGGAGTCTATACATTAGGTGACAATTTGCATCCTCTTAAAGTGGAATGCATTGACAAGGCAATAGACATTGCAAGACTTAGCATATTCTTGATTACAATATTTTTCTTTTTCGTATTTATGGATTTGATTCTTCTTCAGTTATAGAAGAAATTATTATTTTTTAATTTATTTTTTCACGTTATTATTTTTAAAAAAAGTTTATTTATTATTATTTTAATCAAAATTATTTGATTTAAGATTATTTAATTCAATTATTGATCATTAAAAAAGAGTATGGTGCAAAAGGATATTACTTTCTAAGTGATTAATTGATGCAAAAAGAGTTTATAAAAATAAGAGAAATGAAGTTAGATAATAACTTCATTAATTACAAAATCCTTAAAGAAAGTCATGTGAATCAATTCATCCTCCCATACAAGGCCAGAACCTGATCCGAAATCATTTGAAAACTTGAGATTGTCCCCAAGACCTATAGATTTTTTAGACTTGAACTCGCTTTGTGAGATGTTCTCCAAAACCTTCATGAGTTCCAATCTGTCAATATTGTCTACAGATTTCTTTTCAACAATAGCTTCTATGATATAGCTTCTGCAGAGCTTTTCATGATATTGTTTGTAGATGCTATGATTGTAGAACAATTCCAATCCTTTAACTTCCCCATTCACTATGAATATAACTCCATTTTGACCATCTTCGATATGGAATTTGCTTAAGTAGTCATTTTGCTTATCCTTAAGGTTTTCATAGCTGTCGTTTAAAGCACTAGTCATTGATTTGAAATTTGATCTTGATTCAAATTCACTAATGGAATCCCATACTTCACCTTGATAGTCACGTTCTTCATAGGAAGCTCTTGATTTTCTGCTTCTTGTACTGTGATTTGCAGAGTACAATGATGGCTTGAAGGTTCTTGATTCCGCACCTTCTCCTTTAGTGTGCCATCTTCCGTGTTCAGTGCAGCTGACTGGAATATTTATTGTTGATTTGGCTGGAATGAGCAAAGTGTCATTTATTATACGGTTTTGCATTGCACCGGTAATTTCATCACCATCAATCAATATTAGTGGAGTTACCGAATCGTTTTTGCATGAAACGGTATTCACTGTTGAATGCTCAAGTTCCTTGATTTCAACAAGGTTCATCTCATATCCTTTCTTAAGAGTAAGGAAATCCTTTTTCCCAAAGAAATCACTCTTAATTGGAATTGCCTCTACATTTTCGTACTTTTGGCTTTCCAATAGTTCAATGGATATTTTAGTGCCGTTTATGTCAATAAATGCAATGTTTTCAATCTTGTTTAAATCTTCAATAGCTTCGCTGTTTTCAATGTTTTTGTTTGCCTTTTCCACTTTATCACCCCATGTTTGTTTTATACTATTCAAACTAATTTATTATAGATTATTTAAAATTTAAATTTTTATTGAATATTTAAATGAAATTCACATCATTTTCAGGATCTTTTCTAAGTTCAGCAAGCTCATCCTCTTCGATGACTTTAGCAATTACATTTTGATGGGAAATGAACTTTACAATCGCATATGCATTTTCATCATCAATCTTATCATAAACCCTTCCTGAACTCATTGTGCCTCTAACAACAGTTTTAGTGCTGTTTGCCAAGTATCCCACTTTGCCGGCATATCTCATTTCAACTCTTATAGCTTCTGAGTCGTGATTGTTGTCCGGCTCTTTAATGAGCTTTAAAATAGAACCAATCTTGAATATCTTCTTTCCATGAAATTGGTTAAAACAGATTACAGTTACATATTTTTCATTGAATTTTTCTTCGTTCATACATTTCACCCCTATAAAAATAGCATGTACATTATTTTATGAAATCCGTTACTTATAAAGGTTATCAATTTGTAAGAATTTTTGATAAGAAGCAATGAAATCAATGCAAAACTTTCTTAATTTTACACTTGAAATACATGTCTAGGTTTCCTATAATTTGACCTAATTGAATTAGAGATAATTACAGCAAATATAATTGTTTTAAAAATTAGATAGAAAATGAAAAATAATGA
>Ga0256407_10013022_pt1 | contig 11197 bp, 8 predicted proteins | sample RumenRJG_04DNA_FD_193489 | JGI IMG/M metagenome (GOLD analysis project Ga0256407, IMG submission 193489) | Bovine rumen microbial communities from Lethbridge, Alberta, Canada - RJG_04 | ecosystem: Host-associated > Mammals > Digestive system > Stomach > Rumen | place: Canada: Alberta | collected... | reverse complement strand
ATACTAATCACCCGAACACTTCTTTCAAAAAAAGACTTTATAGTCACTATATTCACTATAGTAACTATAGACAAAAGATCTACCGAGCGAACAAAACTTTTCGAATATGTCAAGACTTACAGTCAGCTGAAGACTTAAAAACAAGGCGGTTATAGCACAAGGGCTCCACCTCTTACCATTCCGAACAGAGAAGTTAAACCTTGTAACGCCGATGGTACTGCGAAAGCGGGAGAGTAGGAAGCCGCCACCTTACATGAGAGACCTGAGTTGCTATAGCTCGGGTCTCTTTTTTTTGTACCATTTTGTACTATTTCCTAATTTTTAGGCAATAATTTTCTGTTTTTTTCGTTAAATCTTTGTAAACATCAACTTTTGTATATGCGAAAGTTGAGTAAATATCATTGTCAATGTTGCAGACAATGTCACCCTATTTCGTCTCGGATTCTCATATTATCTTTTATGACCAGGATCATTCTTTGTATGCTTTCGTTTTCAGCTACTGTCCTTATTGGCATTCAGCTTTCTTCTTGTCGCGTGGATCGGCAAGCAGATCTTTGTGCAAAGGATGCCCTACAAAAGGTGGACGAACTCTACTATGACAATAAGACTATCTGCGATTCGCTCCTCGATGTGGCAATCAGCTATTATCTTCCAAATTTGGCAAAAGGAGATACTTCTCTTTCATCCTTGACCTCCTCATCCCAACAAGCCGAGTGTATGCTCTTCGAAGGTATTCGTCATCATGATAGGGCACAGGAACTGAAGCCCGATATGGATGCCTACACTGCAGAGATGACAAAGGCCTATCGTTTGTTCTTGGAAGTCGAGAGGAATGTGAAACTCCTTCCCAACCCTTATTTGAAGGGAGTGGTCAACGACCGTATTGCTATTATCAATATGCGGAATGGGAATTATTCCTTGGCATCGTCTTTCTTCCGCAAGGTCTTGCAAAATGCATATCAGGTTGGCGATACCACAGATATAGCGTTGTCCTATATGCATCTGGCTTATTCCTTTTATAAACTTGGTAATGGTGATTCAGCGCTGTATTATTCCGATAAGGCACTTTTCCTGGCTCCACACCTTCCCAAGAGAGAACTCGCTGCATTATATGCCAATTCTGCGCATTTACACCATTTCTTCGGTCTCGCTGACGAAAACGGCGACTTTTTGTTGAGCCAAATCCCATTTGAGGAATGTACGCGGAATGATAGTTGTCGCATCTATGCCATTATGGTTGATTATTATCAAGAACGCAAACGCTTCGCAGAGGCAGACAGTTTGTCGAATTGGATAATTGCTCATTCCGATGACAAACCTGAACTGCTTTCGTTGGCCTATTTGCGTCGTTCCAAGCAATTCGAACAGCTTGGAATGCTTGATTCAGCACTTACTTATCGCAAGGCGTTGGCAGCACAGCAAAAGATTGAACGTCAGTCAAAGTTGGGAACGGAATTCGCCGAGGCGCATGGCCAGTATCAAAAAGTACAACAGCAGCGACATTATGAACATATCGTCATCGTTATTGTTGTTATTGCTTTACTTGTTATCCTGATTATCCTCATACTTTGGATGCGTCGAATCCAGCGTGTGAAGCAACTTGAGCAACGCATATCTGGTATTACGGCGAAGATGAACCAGCAGATGGCAGAAAGCCAAGACAAAGAAGAGAAATGGAAACAGCAATACAAAACAACGGTCACAACCAATCAATCTTTGCATGTGCAGATAGAGTACATGTTGCGTCGTTTCATTCTCCTTGACTTGAATGCATCATGGCCTTCGTCCATTTTTGAGGAGTTGTTATCCATTTATCGTGGGTCAAATGCAAAACGTCGCCATCTTATCGATGAGCTCAACAAACTCTCTCTGACTCCTCGCCATAAAGCCATTTGTCTGCTGATAAGTGAACACAAGCATGACCCTAAGCAATTGTGGTACTATGCCGGTTGTGCCAACGAAGCAGCGTTTCGTGCCACCAAGTCACAGATTAAGCAAAAACTTCTGACAGCGGCTCCCTCATCTCCTGAGATTCAATCGCTTCTGAAGTGTTTCAATGTGGAACGTGGATGCCCTGAAAAACCGATGCCCAATGTTAAAAGTGATGGAAAAAAATAATTTATCCATCTCTTCAATGACTTTATTTCCAATAACTTAGAAGATAAGAAGCTTTAACGATATATTGGAAAGAAAAATATTTGTTCATATCTTTGCACCACAAAAACAAACTAAAAAATACTCAGATGAAAGCAATTAAAAGAACCCCACTTGTCAGTCTGTTTGTCTTAGTTGTGTTTTGCGGCACTCTAACAACTAAGGCTAGAATCACTCATGCGCCAATAGGCCTCATTCAGTTTTCGTATGTCGAAGAGAATGAAGACGATCCTTTTGTCTTTATTCCATTTAATGGAAGAGCCATTGGTATCCCTTTCTACGCAGTTGTCAATGATGATCGAACCATGGTTATTACATTCCTCTATCCCGTAGGTAGGGCAGAAGCAATAATATGCGATGGAAACTTTGTGGTCGGTACGTTTCAAAAACCAGCGGGTAGTCAGATTATGAAATTAAAACTTCCTACTAAACCTGGCGATTACACCATTTATCTCCGTCTCTCAAATGGCATGATTTATCAGGGGGATTATACGGTGGATTAATCAGTTTCAAACGAACGTCAGCCTTTTCTCTTTTTTATTCTTCTTGACAGTAGGCACGGCATCAATTGATGTCGCGCCTTTCGTGTTGTTATTGTTAAAAGTAATGGCAAAATAACTAATAATATTTCATTTAATTCTCTTATTATCAGATTTGTGTTGAAATACCATGTTAACATTTTCTTGTCACGGCATTTATATTTTTGTAACTTTGCACCCGTAATTCTTATAAAAATTTATATCAATGCATTACAAACAGGTCGCAGAAAGCAAAGGCAAAGAGGAGGAGCTTAAACAAAGGTTCAGAGAGACTGCCATCGACAATCAATCCTTGGACACCCCGATTGACTCCTTGCTGCGACGATTCATCCTGCTTGACATGAACGCATCATTACCTTCGTCGATATTTGATGAACTACTTGCTCTCTGTCGTAAATCTTCGCCAGATTGCTGCCGTCTTCTCGACGAACTGGACAAGCTTGCCCTTTCCTCACGCCATAAGGCTATCTGTCTTCTCATCAACGAGAATAGGCACGATCCCAAAAGTCTGTGGTATTATGTAGGCAGTACGGGTGAGGCGGCATTTCGTGCTACAAAGTCGCAGATCAAACGAAAGCTTCAGAAGGCAGCGTCTTCATCACCAGAGATTCAATCCCTATTGAAGTGTTTCAATCTTGAGCGAGGCCGCCCCGAAAAGCCAATGCCCGATGCTAAAAAGTAATAATATAATGTATTAGAAATCCGCTTTATGTTCCGAAAGTGTTTTCATTGTATTCTCTCGACCTTGCTGTTAACGTATTCTGTAGGAATTGGTGCCGCGCAGTCCCTGTTCTCCGAAGATTCCATCCAAGCCCTGGGCCTCCCCGTGGTGACGATCGTGACGGTGGGCGGCGAGGAACCGACGTGCGAGTATGTCGATCATCCCGAGGGGATGGCGGGATACGGCACCCGCAATGCCACCAAGGTGCCAGGACGGCTAACTATTACCTTGGACAACGAAATGCTCTACGACAGCGGTCCCTATGTGAAGGACAGCAGTGGAATGCGCATCAAGATACGCGGCAATTCGAGCGCATGGCCCCAGAAGAAGCCCTACAAGGTGAAACTGGAAGTCGGCGCCGACCTGCTGCGCGGCGAGAAGTATGCCGACAGGGACTGGCTGCTGCTGAAGGACCCCGAACTGCTTCAGACCATCGGCTTCGAGGCGAGCCGCCTCATCGGCATGGAGTGGACATCAGGCCACCGCTACGTCAACCTCGTGATGAACGGCGACTACCGTGGCCTCTACCTGCTCTGCAAACCAGTCGAGCGCAACACCCGCTGCCGCATCGATGTCAGCAAGACGGGCTAAATTGTCGAGTCGGACGCCTACTTTTGGTGCGAGGACCTCTACATCCCATCCTCCCTAAACCCCTTCGGCTGGACGCTCAAGTATCCCGATGCAGACGATGTCACCGAGGAGCAGGTATCGTTCCTCTCCCGTGAGCTAGCGCAATTGGAGGAGTCGCTTGTCGGGCCGCAATATGCCGAACGGATCGACGTGGAATCCTTCGCCCGCTGGCTGCTGGCGCACGACATCCTCGGCACGTGGGACAGCTACGGCTCTAACCTCTTCATCGCACGCTATGACACGCTCGACTCGAAGGTGCGGATGCCCGTGCTATGGGACTTCGACACCATCTTCCGAATGGAGGGCGCTTGGGCCAACATCCATAGAGAGCGCTTCTTCTTCCATTTTTTGCTTGCCAGCGAAGACGACACGTTTAGGAGGGCATACCTCTGGTTGTGGAACGAGGTACATCAGGAGGTTTTCGATGGAATGCTGTCGTACATCGACAGTTATGCCGCCTCGGAGGAGGCCTCGGCCGTCGATGCTTCGATGCGGCTGGATGCAGAGCGGTGGAACAGCGGTTACACCTGTCTGGGAGACCATCTGGACAAGGCAAGGGCCTGGTTCAGAAGCCGCGAGGCATGGCTGGACGAAAGAATCACCGAGGAGATAGGAGGCCTTCATATCGAAGAATCCCACTACAGCCCCATCGAACAGACGGGTCCCACCTACAACGCTTGGGGGATGCCAGTCTCCAGCGGATACAATGGCATCATAATAGAAGGCGTCAAAAAATACATCATCAAAAATCAATAGCACACATCCTATAATTCGATAATTCGTGATAAAAAAGGAAATGAAGGAAGACAAGCTAATATCAGAGACCATCAGCCTGCTGCGCTTCCCGCTGACGGTGTTCGTGGTATTCATCCACTACAACATGGGCGTTCGCGGCTTCTCGCTGCACGGCGTGACCTACGGCCTTGACGCGCCCGAGTGGTTCCGATGGGTCACCGCCCTCTTCAGCGACGTGCTGCCGCGCACCGCCGTGCCGTTGTTCTACATCATCTCGGGCTATCTGTTCTTCCGTGGGGGATCGTTCGATACCGATGTCTATCGCCGCAAGCTACGCACCCGCGCAAGTACGCTCCTCGTCCCCTATCTGCTGTGGAATGTGATAGCTGTGCTTGTCCAGCTCTCCCATCGTCTGCCCTTCCTCTCATCCGTCTTCCCCAGCGCACACTTGATGGAGGTGCAGCTTACACCGCTACGGCTCTTCCGCACCTTCTTCGACAACTACTGGAACAAGGGCATCCTCATCACGCCTGAGAACGACGGCATGGTCTCCGAACTTCCCTATCCCACCGACGTCCCGCTGTGGTACGTGAGGGACCTGATGGTCTTGGTGCTGCTTGCTCCTGCCATCTGGTGGATAGTCAAGCGAGCAGGGCGTTGGCTTGTCGTTGTTCTTGGCACTATCTGGTATCTTCGTCCACTGTTGTTTCCGATGTGGGAAGAAGGATGGGGTACGATGCTGCTCGAAGCCGCGTTCTTCTTCTCCTGGGGCGCATTCTACGGCATCCGAGGACTGAATCCCTTGAATAGGATTCACAAGCTATGGCCCGTCGCACTCATCTATCTGCCCTTAGCCATTGCCGATGCCTTGACGAAGGGATGGGGATACAACATCCTCATCCACAAGGCGGGCATCCTGGTGGGCATCGTTGCAGTAGTCTGCATCGCCGCACGTCTTGTGGAGAAAGGCAAAGGTGGAGCGGTGGCTTCACTCGCCGGTGGCAGCTTCCTCGTCTTTGCTCTCCACACCCTCGTGATGGACGACATCGGCAAGGCGCTCTTCTCTGCGTTGCACCTAATCCCGAGTGTTGGTACACTGCTTTTGCTCTACTTCATCGTTCCATCCATAACCATCCTCTTCTGCCTTGTTGTGTATCTCGTCCTTAAGCGCATCGCTCCACCATTGTGCCGCCTGCTCACTGGGGGACGGTGAAAACCTGAATAAGTCCAAGATTATGTTCCGCCTACGATTCATTTCTTTCACACTTGCAGAGTCAGTTGTCTCGCTGCTGCCGGTTCTCTCTTCTTCCGTTTTAGCCTCACCATTATCTATTCATCTTGACTCCATCCACTCCCTTGGCCTCCCCGTGGCGACAAAAGTGACGGAGGACAGAGAGGAACCCTACCGTATTCTCGATATCGGCAACTCCTATACCGACAACTACACCGCCATGCTGAAGATGATAGCCGAAGGCAGCGGCATCGACATGGAGAGGATCAGCCTGTACAAGCTGACGCGCAGCAGCGGGTCGTTCAAGTCGTGGTCCTACTGCCATGCCGACCTCGACACCCAGCCCTACCACTTCAGCCGGGTGCTCGGTGCCCCTGTCGTGACACCTGACGGCGATGCCGACCCGCAAGACGGCTCGCTCATGCGCCGCGTGCTCACCGAGCAGCCGTGGGACCTCATCGTCCTTCACCAGCGGAGCGAGTACGCCCACGTCTATGACCAGTGGGCAGGCGACGGCGATGCTGGGCATCTCGACGACCTGCTCGCCATCATCCACGAGGAGCAGCCCGAGGCAGGGATCGGCTTCCACATCATCCACAGCTACGCCGACTGGCTGACGGGTATTGCGGGGAACGGCAGCCTCGTCCGCTGGCAGCAGATAGCCGAATCGGTAAGGCGGCTGACCTTGGAGCGCGACATCGACGTGGTCATCCCCTGCGGCACGGCCGTAGAGTCGCTGCGCGAGCTGCCGCCCGGCAATCCCGCCGACTACGTGAGCGACGGTTCGCACCTCGCCGCCGGACTTGGGGAATATACGGCGGCATGCACCTACTTCGAGGCCGTGATCGCCCCGCTCTTCGGCGTCACCGTCCTCGGCAACCCTGCCCGCTATGCTTGCCCGGATGGCGTACGCCAGGGTGCCCGCTATCCCGAGGCGTGCGTCGATGTCACCGACGGGAACGCCCCCGTTGCCCAGCAGCTGGCCGTCGATGCCATAGCAACCCCCTACCAGCTCAGCACCTCCGGGATTGATGCGGTGTCGAGCATCGCCATCAACGAGATCATGCAGAGCAACGTGGATGCGCTGATGGTCGATGGCAACTTCCCCGACTCGTGGGTGGAGCTCTACAATTCCTCCGGCCGCAGCGTCAGCCTCCTGGGCTGGGGCATCGGGACATCGGACGACATCCGCACGTCATACCGCATCCGCGACCTCCTTGTGGTGCCTGCCCACGGCTTCCTGCTCATCAGTTGCGACAAACTGGGCATGCTTTCCCATGCGGATTTCCGCCTTGAATCCACCTCGGACGGCAGTCTCTACCTCTTCGGGCCCTATGGGGCGGTAATCGACAGCCTGCATTATCCCAAGATGCCCGCACCCGGCATCGCCTACGGACGTTCGACGGATGGCAACGGCAGGTGGCAGCATGAGCTGACAGCCACACCCGGAGCGCCCAACACCGGGGAAGGCGCCTCGGCGGTCGCCCCATCACCGGTCTTCAGCCGTGAGGGAGGTGTGGAGTCCGTCCCCTTTACCCTCGCCGTCACGATTCCCGAAGCCGGCTGCCCCGATGATGCCCTTCTCTACTGGACAACCGACGGCAGCGAGCCCGACTACAGTTCGATGCACGGCAAGGAAGCCCTTCTCGACATCGACCGCGCCACGGTAGTCAGGGCGAAGATCATTTCGCCCGGACTTCTGTCCCCCCGTTCCGTTACCCATTCCTACATCTTCCATCCACGCGAACTGACGCTGCCCGTGGTGAGCCTCGTCACCGACAGCGCGCATCTCTACAGCGAGGAATACGGCATCCTGCTCGGCGGCCAGCCGTCGGGCACCGGCAACTGCTACGAGGACTGGCGACGCCCGGTCAACATCGAATACTTCGAGGAGCCGGGGCATGCCGCCGTCATCAACCAGCTGTGCGAAACGGAGGTGTGCGGCAAATACTCGCGCACCTTCTCGCAGAAGTCCCTGAAGCTCGTCGCCAGCAAGCGCTTCGGCAAGAAGCGCTTCACAGCACAGCTATGGCCCGACGACAAGCCCGGCATCACCCGTGTCAAGTCGTTCCGGCTGCGCAACGGAGGAAACCGCTGCCTCGACACGAGGTTCGAGGACGCATTGGCCCAGCGCATCTTCGGGCGATGGCTCGGCACACTCGAATGGCTTGCCTATACGCCCGTCGTCGCCTACATCAACGGCGAGTACAAGGGGATCTACGGGCTGCGCGAGCGAACCGACGACGACTATGTGGAGGCCAACTTCGGCATCACGGAGGAGATTGACGAGGAGGAGGACTTCTACGGCCATAGTCCCGCCTACATGGAGATGCACGATCTCATCAAGGACGACAGTTCGACCTTCGCCGATTTCGCGTCGAGGATGGAGATGGACCAGTTCATCGACTATCTCTGCTGCGAGACGTTCGCCTGCAACCTCGACTTCCCGAACAACAATGTCTATATGTGGCGGCAGAAGGGCGGGCGATGGCACTTTGTCCTGAAGGACCTTGACTACTTCTCCCAGGCGACCTGCGGCTACAACTACCTGAACTGGCTCATGATAACTGGTCCGGAGGTGGAGAACGCGCTTATGAACCCGATCAGCCACCGGCTGATAATCAGGTTGCTGTCGATGAGCGAATTCCGGGAGCCATTCATCGATCGGATGGGCACCTATATGGGCGACTTCCTGCACCCAGACGTGACACTCCCCCTGGTGCACCAGATGCATGACGAGATAGCGGGCGAGGTGGAGGCCACCTTCCAGTCGATGACCGAGAATCTGGTCTTTGAAAACTTCGAGAACCGTGTCAGGGAGCGCCTGATACCGTTCTGCGAGAAACGCCCGCACTGGACATACCAGTCGCTTGCACAGGCATTCTCCCTTGGCGATGTCGTCCGCATGACCGTCCATCCCGGCGGGAACTCCGTCCTCATCAACGGTGTCGGGCTGACACAGGACCACTTCGACGGCTACACCTGGACAGGGCGGCCCCTCCGTCTCGACAGCCGGAACCCTGCCGTCGGCTGGAGGATGACAGTCAGCTATCCCGGAGGCAGGACGGAGACGTTCAACTATAAACATGCGGAGGTCAGCATACGGTTGGAGGAAGAGGTGGGAATCTGCGATTCAATAGCTTTCGAAAATATCCCCATAGTCCCTGAGGACGACATACAGCATGTGGTCATCGACGGAAGTGCAGCACCCCAGCAAAGCTACAACATCTATGGCATGCCAGCAGGCAAGGGGATGCACGGAATCAGGCTGGTGCGCGATGCGGATGGAAGGTACAGGAAAATCATGGGCAAGTGACAATGTCCAATGATTCACGAACCCGCATTCGTCAGACAACGCAGTAATAAGGAACTTGGCCCATGATCTTCAACTCGTTCAACTTCATCGTACTGTTCCCGTTCATCTTCCTGCTCTACTATGCGATACCAGCGCATTGGGGTAGGGTGAGGAACCTGTTCCTGCTCGCCGTGAGCTATCTGCTCTACGTGCAGTGGAAGCCCGCCTATGCGCTGGTATTGCTGGGTGTGACGGCAGTGACCTGGCTTGCTGCCCTGCTTCTCGAAAAGGCAAGGCATCCGAAGCGGGTGCTCGCAGCCGGAGTGGTGCTGGCGCTTCTGCCCCTGTTCCTCTTCAAGTATCTCGGCTTCGCGGGCGAGGCCATCGGCCAGGCCCTTTCCTTGGCAGGACTTCAATTCCACCTGACGGGACTGAACTGGGCCATTCCCGTCGGCATCTCGTTCTTCACGCTGCAGGCGCTGGGCTACCTGCGGGATGTGTACTACGGACAGCAGGAGGCAGAGCGCGACTTTCTGACCTATGCCCTCTTCGTCTCGTTCTTCCCCTGCATCCTCGCCGGACCCATCAACAGGGCCTCGCTCGTCATCCCGCAGCTGAAGCGCCTTCGCCCCTGCCTTGACTACGCGAAGGCCGTCGAGGGACTGAGGATGCTGCTGTGGGGCATGTTCATGAAGGTGGTCGTGGCCGACCGCGTGGCACTTTACGTCGATACGGTATTCGGGAGCTACGCGAACTACACCGGCATGACGTGCCTCGTGGCCAGCCTGCTCTACAGCGTCCAGATCTATGCCGACTTCGCGGGCTACTCGCTGATGGCCATCGGCGTGGGAAGGGTCTTCGGCATCGAGCTTGCCGAGAACTTCCGCCGTCCCTATTTCGCCGTCAGCGTCACCGACTTCTGGCACCGCTGGCACATCTCGCTCTCCACCTGGCTCAGGGACTGCATCTACATCCCGCTCGGAGGCAGCCGTTGCTCGAAGCTCCGCAACTACCTGAACATTCTTGTTACGTTCTTTGTGAGCGGCATCTGGCATGGCGCCAGCTGGACCTTCGTAGTATGGGGAATGTTGCACGGCATCAGTCAGGTCATCGAAAAGATGCTGGGCCAGCAGAAATGCAGTTACGGATGGCTCGGCAGAACCGTCAAGACTGCCGTCACCTTCCTGCTTGTCACCTTCGCCTGGATCTTCTTCCGCATGCCGACCATGGGCGATGCCTGCAATGTAGTAGCAAGGATCCTTGACACGTCGCTCCCGAAGACCGTCTATTCGCCGGGCGGGACAGCCACGCTGTACATGCTGCTGGCCGTGGGCATAATGGTGGTGAATGATACTGTGGAGGAGACTTTTGGAGAATCACATCTTCCCTTTCACAGCGGCAGAAGGATGGTCAGATGGGCATCCTACCTTGCCGTCATCGTCCTTATCCTCCTCTGCGGAGTCTTCAGTTCGGACCAGTTCATCTATGCAGACTTCTAGGGCATGAGACGTTTTCTATTCAAGACGGGCCTGTTCCTCCTGCTTGCCGTCCTGCTGGACAGGGGGCTCGGCACTTTGTTCTCCTATATGTCGGACCACGCATCGGGCGGCTATCTCGGCCACCAGAACTACATCGTCAACCGATCGACGGACGACATACTCGTGTTCGGTTCCTCCCGTGCCATCCATCACTACAATGCCGCGCTGATTGCGGACTCCCTCGGCCTTTCGTGCTACAACTGCGGGCAGGACGGCGAGGGGATTGTCCTTTATCATGCGTGGTGGGAGATGATAAGGAGGCGCCATCATCCGCGCCTCGTCATCTACGAGGTGACGCCCGCCTACGATGTCCTTCAGGGTGACAACACGAAGCATCTGGGCTGGCTGAAGGGA
>Ga0256407_10013015_pt1 | contig 11202 bp, 7 predicted proteins | sample RumenRJG_04DNA_FD_193489 | JGI IMG/M metagenome (GOLD analysis project Ga0256407, IMG submission 193489) | Bovine rumen microbial communities from Lethbridge, Alberta, Canada - RJG_04 | ecosystem: Host-associated > Mammals > Digestive system > Stomach > Rumen | place: Canada: Alberta | collected... | reverse complement strand
AAAATATTTTATTATAAATAAATAGAAATAATTTATTCATTTATACTATAAAGAAAATTAATAAAAATTAATATCAATTATTTGATGTTTGATAATAATAGTTTTATTGATTCCTGTAATTTTGATTTGAATCTTTTGGATAATGATAATCTTTCTATAAAATCAACAGGAGATGATTTGAATTTTAATAAAAATCATTCTTTAAATAATTATCAAGATTTTATTCCTTATTCTCCTTTTGAATATTTTGTATTTAAAGATTATAACAATTTTAATAATGAATTAAATGAAAAGAAAAATGATATTAATAAAACAAATATTCAAAGAAAAGATTATATATTAAAAAAATTTAAAGTCAAATCATCTGAATATTTAATTAAAAAATTAAATGAAAATGATGAAAAAATCAAATTTTATAAATTAAATTTTAAATATTTTACACAAAATATAAATTATAATCAAAATTTTGATTGGTTTAAATATAAAGTTAAAGAAATCATTATATTAAATCATAAAAAAAATAATAAAGCCATTATAAAATTAGAAAGTAAAATAAAAAAATCAAAAATAAAAAATTCAAAAAAGTTAAATGAAATAAATGAATTATTAAATATTACATATTATGATTATTTAAAATATTATTATGAAAATCAATTTGATAATGATTTTAAGGAAAATCCTAAATATTATGAAGCATTAAAAAATTATAATTATATAAAAACAATGCATATTATTGGAAATAATAGAAAAAAGTAGAAAAAATTCATTAAAAAATTATACATTTTAAAATAATTAATTTATTTATTTATTTTTTTAAATTAAAAACTTTAATTGCTTTTAAATCAAAAAAATTATATTTTATTTATATATTAATGTCAGATAAAATACAATTAATTACATATGAAATTTTCAATTTAATTCCTTTTGCTTTATGTATTTTCTTAATAATAAAAAAAAAAAATCAATCAAGTATTTCAATAAGATCACCAATATTATTAATAAGTGGAAATATTGCAGAATATTTACTTTCTGTTATATTAATATTTTCTTATTATAATATTAATGAAGATTTAAAAAATATATTATATAGTTTTTTTTATTTTTTACAAGGAATAATAATAATTTCTTTTTTTATGAAATGTCAACGAATTTTATTTTGTTATAAAGTAAAATCTGATGATAGAGATGAATTAAATATTTTTAAAAAAAAACAATTTTATTATAGTGAAAATTATTATTTTTCTTTAATGATTATATTTTTAGGAATTTTTCTTATTTTATTTTTAGTTTATTCTTTAATTTCTCAAAATGCAATCACAATTCCTTTTCTTGAAGATAAAGGAAAATTAGATGATATTGATATTTATTTTTGGTTAATTATTAATTTTATAGAAATGATATTTTTAATTACTTTCACATATAGATTTATTATAAATACAGTTCAATTTAATTTGATTTTTGAAATTCTTGTTTTTTCGATTTTATGGTTTTTTTATTTTAATTTAATTTACTTTCTAAATAATAAAATTTTAACTAAATTTGATTTTATGAAAGATAATAATAAATTAATTACTATTTCATTAATATTTTTATATATTATTTTATTTTTAACTGGATATTTCCCAATTATTATATCTTGTTATCAAAAAACAGTAATTAATTATTTTTTCCAAAAAGATTGTTTAAATAATTTATATTTATTTCTTTGTAATGAAGAATGTTATCAAATATTTTATAATTATCTTTCTGAAAAAAAACCAGAAGATCTTTTTTATTTAGAATTATATTCTCATATTATGTTATATAGATTTCATTTTACAAATGAAGAAAATGAACTAACTCAAATTAATGAAGGACATTTAATTTATAATAAATATTTTTCAAATGACTTAAATTTTGATAAATTTAGTGAAATTATTGATGAAATAAAATCAAATTTTGATAAAGGTATTAATATTAATATGGAAACTTTTGATCCTGCTTTAAGTTTAACTTATAATAAATTAGGAGATGATTTTATTTTATTTAAAAAAAGTATTTTTTTTGATAATTTAAAAGATAAAATTGGTATTAGGGCAAATATATATTGTAAAATGATTAATTTAGGTTTAATAGAAAAAGTTTAAAATAAAAAAATATATTAAGTGTTTTATTATTTGTTTTATATATTATGATAAAATAATTATTAAAAGTTATTTATTCAGTATAATTAAAAATAACTTAGTTATACTTTTAATTTCTATTTAACATTAAATATTTTAAAAATATAATAAAAATAATTTTTTTTTTATGCGCAATATTTTATATTAAGAGAATATATATATATTTTTAAAGAATATGATTATATTTTTTGTAGAAGAAAAAAATAATAATTATTATATATTTATCAATTTTGTTAATTTTTTTTATTTGGTTAATGTTCAACTAAATTTTCCAATAAATCAATTTGTTGCTTATAAATTTTCTTTCTTTTATTTTTTTTTAAGGGTTTTGAAATATTAATTGTTAAACCAGGAGAAGAAATAAAAAGTAATAAAATAATTATTCCTTTTAATCCTTCTAAAATCAAATTTAAATATTCAAAAAAAGGATAAATTTCAAGAAAATTTATTAATCTTTTATATTTATTAAACATTCCAACTGGTGATATAATTAAGTAAATTAAAGGAAAATATAATATTTGTTTATTAATTTTAATAGTTTTTTTACTTCTTTTTTCTATATTTTGAATTAATTTTTTACAATTTTTATAACAATATAATATTAAAAAATATTCAAAAATTTCAAAAAATAAAATAATTCCTTGAGTATTTATAACAAAAAATCTTTTTATTTTTGTACTTAAAGGTAAAGAACAATAATAAATATCATTTCCAAATAGATTAAATATATATAAATAAAGACAAATAAAAAAAGGAATTAAAGTTGAACATAATAAAAAAATAATAGTAAATTTAAATCTATTTTGTAAATAATATTTTGAATTAATAGTTTCAATTAAACAAGTATAAGTAATAAAAAAATTCCAAATAATTGAACCTTGTTTAGAAAAATTTAATAAAAATGCTTGTGTTGTACAAAGTGAATCAATTAATTCTTTATTATTAAAAGTAAGGAGAATGGAAACAAAATATATTAAATCATTAAATAATAAAAATATAAGATTAATATATGAAGGATATTTCTTTATTTTATATGCTAATATCATTATTATAACTGGAATTGTACATATTATTGAAGGTATTAAAAATAGTTTTTTTAAAAATAATAAATATGTATTATCCATTTTTAATATTAATTATATTGAAAAATCAAAAATATTAAAAAACAAATTTTTAATAATAAATTAATATTTATTTAAATATTATTAAGATAAATACGAAAATAATAAAACATAAATAACAAATTGTAATATATTAAATATATTTCAATTAAACATTTTTAAAATTTCAAAATTATTTTTCACAAAATTATTTTTAATAATAATACTCTTAGTAAATTCCATAATTTTTTTGGAATTATTTAAATTAGCAATTTTACCTAATTTTTCAAAATGACAATCTTTATAATAACCTCCATTAATTAATTCTTCATAATCATTATAACAACAATTTAAACAAGTTTGTGCCCCCATAAATTCACTTTTATAAAATAACAATCTAAATGGATATTGTAAAATATATTTAATATAATAATATAAGGAACTATTATTTATTTTTCTAAAGAAATTATTATTAACAAAACCTGGATGAACACTTATTGATTTTATTTCAAAACCTTTTTTAATAAAATAATCATTTAAATAAATTGAATGATAAATATTTGATAATTTAGAAATATTATATATTTCTATTGGATTATAATTGTTTTTTGTTTGTTCAAAATTCAAATTATTTGTTGCAATAAAATTATTAAAAATTTTTTTTGTTATTAATTTATAATTTGAAGAAGTAATATTAATAATAATTCCTTTGGGATTAAAACTATCAATTAATAATGAAGTTAATATAAAATGACCTATAAAATTATTTAAAAAAGTTTCTTCAATTCCATTTATTAAATTAAATTTATTAAAACAAGAACCTGCATTATTAATAAGAATATCAACAAAACCAATTTTTTCTTTAAATTCTTTTACAAAATTTAATATTGAAAAATAATCTCTTAAATCAACTTTTGCAAAAGAACAATGTTTTCTATATTTTAATTTTAAAGAATTTATTTTTTCAATTCCTTTAAATTTATCTTTTGATAAAATAATTACTTTTGCTTTATTATATAATAATTCTTTTGTAATTTCCCATCCAATTCCATTTGAGCCTCCTGTTATTAAAATAATTTTTCCACTTAAATCTTTATTTAAACAAGTCTTTGGCCCGTTAAACCAATATGATATTAGAAATAAGATAATTAATATTATCAATATTATAAATATTATTAATAAAGATAAAGTGGAAATCATTTTTTTATTTTTTTGTTTTTTTATTTTTAAATAAAATAATTTTGCTTATATATTATTTATATTTTTTTGGTTATTGAATACTTTTTATTATTTTTTTATTTATTAAATGTTAATTTTTTTCGAGAAGCAATTTTTGTTTTATTTTATTTAGTTTATTTGTTTTTTCAATGAGGATTGAATATAAATCTTTTGTGAAATCATCATTTTGATTTTCTTTATTTTGATTTGATATTTTATTTATTATTTGTTTTTCATTATTATTTTTATTTATTAGTATAATATTATTTGAGTTAAAACAATTTTGTATTGTATTTGTTAAATTATTTATTTTATACATAATATTATCCCATTCATTATTATTTTCATTTTCATTTGATATTGAATTTAATTCATTTTTTGTTTGGAGAAATTTTATTTTTTTGAATTCTTCTTTTTTTTCATTTTCATTTTTTACATTTTGATTTTGATTTTTTTTGTTTTTGAAAATATCAAAATTTTCAATATTTTCATTTATAATATTTTGAAATTTATCATAGTTTTGATTAAAATTATTCATATTTTTATTTTTTAATACTTTTTCTATTTTTTTTAAAATTGTTATTTCCTCATTTTCTCTTTTTATTTTTTTTTCACTATTAAATTCTTTTTCAAATAATTTTAATTCATTTTGATTCATTTTATTTATTTCATTTTATTTTCATTTTCAATATCTTTTAAAATACTTTTTTTAAATGATTTATTATTATAAAAATAATTATTAAATTTTCTAAAAGTATTATTATTATTTAATTCATTTTCAATTTTAAATAAAAATTGATTTAAATCAAAATTAAAATTATCTTCAAATAAATAAAAATTATTAATATAACATTTTCTAAAACCACCATAAGTCTCTTTTATAAGAACTTTAATATAATTATAAAAAACATCAAAATTTGTTTTTTTACTTTTTATCTTATCTAAATTTTTTAATCTTACTAATTGAACTCCTCCTTTATATTTAAATAAATAATTTCCCAAAGAAAAATATTTTTTATTATCATTTGAAAATAAAACTTCTATTAATTTTGGATTTGTTTGTAATGTATAATTACAATAAAAACCAAAAATATTTAAAATATTTTTAGGTTTTTTTCTCATTAATTTTAAATTAAATATTATTTCTTGAGGTACATTTTCGCTTGATAACCAAAGTTCATTTCTTTTTTGATTTATACTATTTTCAATTGGGAAATTTATATCTGAAGAACTACATTTTTGAATTAATATTCCATTATCTAATGTAAGATAATTAAATATATTATTTTCTTTATTTTTCATTTTTTCAAATTAATTTTTTTTTTATGATTTTTGTAAATTAAAATTTTTTTTTGAGATTTATTTTTCAAATCAAAAAAATATTTTTATTCATAAGTATATTTAGATATATAATTACATATAAAAATTAACGATTATTAATTAATATTAATTAATTAATTGTTAAAATTTCAAAAATGGATTTTAAATACTTTTTTATCAATATAACCAATTATGTAATTTGATTATCTCTAAATATAAATTTTCTTCTTCAATCAAATATTCCAATGGAAAAATTATTATAAAATTAATAAAATCCTTAAATTGAATAAAAACAAAATATAACAAAATTAAAAAAAAAATGAATAAAAATATATTACCTAAAATAAAAAAAAATAAAATCCTTTCAATTGACCTATATATAATATCACTATTATCTTTTTCCAAATCTCTTAAAATAAATTGAGTTTCTCTAAAAGATAAATATAAATAATTTAAAATAAAATCATCACAATCTGAATAAAAATTTTTTAAAATTTTTAAATCATTTAAATTTTGATCTTTGTTATTATTAATATATTTAAATTCATCAATTATTTTATAAATTTCAATTTCTAATTGAACAAAACAATTTTCTAATCCTTTTGTAACAAAAGTTGACCAAAATTCAATACAAATATTATATTTTTGTTCATTATAAAAAAATAAATGAAATAAAACATCACATGAATTTCCATTAAATAATTTTATTAAAAGAGAATATGAATTATTTTTTGTCATATCTATATTAATTGCAAATAAAGATATTACATTATCTACTTTTTTTATTTTTATAATTTCTTCATTTGGTATTTCAAAATAATATTTTTTATTTTGTAAAAGTGTCAAATTATCTTTTGTATATATTTCATTATTAAAAGTTATTGATTCATAATTTGAATTTAATTGGTTTATTTTTTCATTTTTTTCTATTATGAAATCTGTAAAATAAATTGTTTGATTTTTTATTATTCCAAATGAAGAAAAAGAATTTAAGAAAATATCAAATAATGATGTAATGAAATCATCAAATTTTAATATATTTTTCCTTCTATTTTTATTATATATATCTATTATTATATAATAAAACATTATTATTATTAACATAGTCAATATTTTTAATATGAATCTTAAGTTGTATATAAAAAAATAATTGATTGAAATTTTAATTTTTTCTTGTTTATGATTATTTATTGGAATTTTTTTTGAATTTTTGTTATTTGTTTTTTTATTGTTTTTTTCATTCTTTTCTTCATCTTTTTCTTTATTCGTATTTTCTTTATTTAAATCTTTTTTATCAGTATTTTCTTCATTTGATTTATTTTCATCATTTTTTTCCCTTTTTAATTTTTTTTTTAATTCTTCTAAGAATTTAATATATTTTTCAAATGATTCAGTATGAAATTTTAATAATTTAATAATAAGATTTGATTGAGTTTCATGCATTTTTAAAACAAATTTAAAAAAAAATACAAATATTATAATAAATATTACTAAGTTAATATAAAAATAATATTTATGATATAAAAATCTTCCTTGTTTTATATTTTTTCTTTTTTCATTATTATTGAATCCTTTTGTAACATTTAAATTTATGTAAAATTCACAATATTTAATTATACTCTCAATATATACATTAAAATATTTTATATCATCAAAAATATATTTTTCAATATTAATATTAATATTTCTTGTATTAGAAAAAATAAAAACTAAAATATCAGATAATTGAGTATTAAATATAACAAAATCATTTGAATTATTTGAATAAATATTAATAGAATATTTTTTTCTAATTATTTTTTGGAAATCATTATCTAATTGAAATAATTTATCAATATTTTCTTTTAAATTCCTTATTTCCATATCAATTAATTTATCAAAGTTTTCTAAACAAAAATATTCATTTATACAAGTTTTATTTCCTATTATATTATATTTTAACATTTTTAAATCAATTATTGAAAAATATATAGCAAATATAATTATTTTAGTATTATTAAAAATTAAATTTTGTTGAAGATATTGTTCTATTTGTTTAAATTGGAATTTCATTGAATTATTTGTATAAATTATTAAAATTGTTGTTATTAATGGAAAAATTAAACTTATTATTTCCATGATAAATATTAAATTAGGCATTTCATTTTTTAATATTTTGCTTTTCATATCTTTGAAATTAATAAAATAATTTCTTCCTTTTGAATTATTTGGATTATTATTATTTAAAAAAGGTACTTTTACAATTATTTCATTTTGATTATTAAAATTTTTATTTTTTTCTTTTTTATTTTTTGATTTATCTTTTATTAATTGTATTTTTCTATTTTGATTACAATTATTAAATTCATTATTAAATGTATCAATATTTATTGAATTATTAAATTTTTTTAACATTTTATTATTTTCTATTAATTCTGACTCTGAAAAAATATCTCTATTAATATATACTCTATAATAAATATATTTTTCATTTAAAAATTTATGTTTTGTAATTTTATATGAAATATGATAATAAATATTATTACAAGTTTTATTATAATCATCAATTAAATCTATATAATTTTTATCGTTTTCATTCAATATAATTTTATTATTTGAATTTTTAAATATTGAAGCTTTTTTTACTATTTTATTTATTTTATTTTTTTTTTCTTTAATATAATCAATATATGAATTAATTTTTTTTTCAAAATAATAAATTTCTTTTATCATAGGATATAAAATTCCTTTAAAATCATTATTTTCTTTTTTAATATACATTTTATTACAATTAAATCTAATCAAATTTAAAATATTTGGAATAATTATTGAAATATTAAATCCAATAATTTCTTTATTTAAACCAAAAGGATAACTTTCTTTATTATAAATATTATTATTCAAATAATTTGAATAAAAAGGAATAGTCATTGAATCAATTTTTAATTCATTATCTAAAATAATTAAAAAATCTTTATCTTTAATTTTTTGTAATAAACCAATATAAATTGGACCAATTGAAAAATCTGGTAATAATTTAAAGATACCTTTAATATTATATAATTCATTATTTTTTCCTTTTAATAATAAATCTTTTTCTTTTTTAAAAATTGTTTTAATATTACTATATTTTAAACCTTCATCAAATAATTCTTTATGAAAATAAGAAATACATTTTGGAATTAAATCATTTATTTCTATATTAATTAAATCTTTTGTACTATAATTGAATAAATTTTTAAAATTTGAAGTTAGATAAAATATTTTCCCTTTAATTGAACTTCCATCAATTAGAATTATTGATGAAATTTCATTATCAAATAATGAATAATACATTCTATCTTTATAAATTATTTTTAATTTTTGTTCCCTTAAAAATTTAATTTCTTCTTCTTTATATAAATCATTATCTTGAATAATATTATATAAAAAAAACATAAAATCTTTTTTTATATCTTCATTAAAAATATTTAAAGATATTATTTTATTCCATAGCATAAAAATTTGTTTTCTAATTTTTAAAATTTTATTTCCAGATTGAATAAAATCAAGAATTAAATTTTTATCAAGATTATTATTTCTTATAATATCAAAATAATCATATTGTTCACATATAGCCTCGTGAATTTTTAATTTTAAATCATCTATTAATTTATAATATAAAATTACTTTTCCAATTTGTATTTTATTTAATTCATCTAAATTAGAATCTTTTAATCTTTTTAATATTAAAAATTTTGCATCTTCTATTAAAGAATATTTTAAATAATTATTATAAATTCCTTTTAATTTATATTTTGAACAATAATACATTGCTAAAGTATAATTTTTTATTTTGTTAATTAAAAATGCACATAAAACAAAAATTGAATCATTTTTAATTTTTTCTAATGCTGAATTTAATAAAGTATATATTATACAATGTATTTCAAATAAATTATTATTTTTTCCATTACAAAATTTTTTATTTAAATATTGATTAGTTGAAAAGTTTTCATATATTTCTTTTAAATTTAAATTATAATAAAAATGTTCTTTAAATGAATCAATAATTCCAGATAATAATAATTTATTTTGTTCACTTTCATTATCTAATATTAAATAAATATTATGTTCAAAAATTTCAATTTCTTTTAATGAATAAGTATTTATTAAATTTAAATTTGTCAATGAATTTTCTCTTTTATTTTTTAAATATAAATGAATAAATAATATTAAAAACATCCAACCTATAATAAGAAATAAATAAATTTCTTTAAAATTTAAAACTAATCTAATTAATAAAGTAAGAGTAAACCACATTGAAAAAGACCATCCTATTAAATTGATAAAATTCATGCTTTCATTATAAAAATAAACACTCTTTAAAAAATAAATTAATATAAAAAAAGAAAAAATAACATAAATAATTCTAACTAAAACTCTTAACCACAATTTATTATTACTACCATAAATATTAAAATAATAACCAACAAAATAAAATATAATCGTTAAAGTATTTGAATAAATAAAATAATAAGAATTAATTCTTGAATAAATATTCATATTTTTCATGTTTCCTATTGTTCCTAAAAATTTATTGACAATAAGAAAATATAATATTGAAATAATTAAAAATATAAAACAAATAGTTATTAAAATTATATGTAAAATTTTATAACAATCAATTTCTAAATATTTTGTTTTTGAATTTTTACAATATGTTATATATAACATTGTATTTATTTGAAAACCAAAAAAATAATTTATAAATATAAGATTAAAACAGTTGTAAATTAAAATTAATTTTGAATTTTTGTTTTTTACTATTATTATTACCAACAATATTATAATAATATTATATATAAAAGAGATAATCAAAGCTACAATATATTTAGTTTTATTTGTAATAATATCATGAAAGAATAAATTTTTTTTTAAATGATATAAAATGTTTAATATATAATCAGCATTTAATTTTCTTTGAGGCATCCAAGTTATTATAATAAAAATAAATTGTAGAAAGTTTAAAACTTTAAAAATAAATTCAAGAATAATACTATTTATTTGATGTTGATTTATTATATAAAAAAATGAATATAAATTATGAAAAACTTTATTTGAATAAATCTCTAAAAGTTGAAATGATTCTTTTATATTTGTTAATGATATTAAATTTGAATCTATCATATAAAATAAAATAATTATAAAAACTCATTAATTAATGTTTATAAAAATAATTTTATTAAAAAGATATATTTTATTTTAAATAATAATTACTGCTTGTAAATTTATATGTAAAATAAAGAAAAGTATAACATTTTATATTGAAAATTAAAATTTTTATTTTAGAAAATATAAAAATATAATTAGTTTTTTAAAATAAAATTATTAAATAATATTAGATATTAGAATCAAGTATTAAATGAAATTTAATAAATACA
>Ga0256407_10013014_pt1 | contig 11202 bp, 9 predicted proteins | sample RumenRJG_04DNA_FD_193489 | JGI IMG/M metagenome (GOLD analysis project Ga0256407, IMG submission 193489) | Bovine rumen microbial communities from Lethbridge, Alberta, Canada - RJG_04 | ecosystem: Host-associated > Mammals > Digestive system > Stomach > Rumen | place: Canada: Alberta | collected... | reverse complement strand
CCTCCGAAAGCGCCACAGTCACTACGCGCCGATCAAGGAACTGATAGACACCAAATGCCAGGCAGCTGTTTTCGATCAGTCTGAAGTCCGATTCACTGTAGCGATATCTGGCCATAAATCCCCCCAAAAGATTTTCCTGCATCTTACCGATGGTTGGCATTCACCATAAGGATCTACTTCCCGTTTAGTATATCAGACAGGCATCGATAAATCAAAGATAATCTCCCATCCAACAGCGTGGGGGCATCTGTACGTTTATGATAAGATATGCTTCCTTTTGGGGATGACAAAAGATGGAGTCAGCAACATCATTTAGACTACACCATTCCGTCTCGTCTGACTGCTTTCATGGCCGCTTTATGCTACTTGTTCTCAAACAGCGTAAGGATATCCCGTCAATACACTTCCTTGTCTTTCCTCTTATTCACCGTGGGATGCATCTTGTTGATCTTTGCATAGCACGGACATGTTTCATCGTGGTCGTTTACGATCCCGCAGGCCTGCAGATGAGAATATATCGTGACCTCACCCACATACTTGAAGCCCCTCTTCTTAAGGTCTTTACTGATCTGCTTTGAAAGCCCATTGCTGACAGGAATCTTTCCTCCCAGCTTACCGTGACCGTTATATAGGATTACCTTATTGCCGGAGTATGCCCATAAATAATCACAGAAGCTCCCAAACTCTTCCCGCACTTTCTGAAAGCATTTCGCATTGTTTATCACTGCAGCTATCTTTCGCGGAGAGCGGATCATATCCTCAGTGTTCAAAATCCGTTCGATGTCCGTCCCGTCATACTCCGCGATCTTGTCATAATCAAAACCGTCAAAGCAGGACCTGAAAACTTCACGTTTCTTAAGCATCAGATCCCAGGACAGGCCGCACTGCATACACTCAAGCATCAGATGCTCAAACATCTTTTTATCATCATGTACAGGAATGCCCCACTCTGTATCGTGGTAAACCTTATTTCGTTCGTTTACATCAGCCCATCCGCAAAAACCCATGGCAAAACCCTCATGTATTCGCATGGCGACCTGCACTTTGACTTTGCAGTCGCCTCACTGTGCTCGCCTCAGTGATTTATTAATCTTCTCCTACAAGATGAACCGTGCGGTACTCATGTCCTGTGGCCGGCAGAAATTTCTCTATCACGTCCATGGAATACCCACCTTATTTCTTATTTTGTGCCGCACTCAGACTGTTCGTAATCCCTCTCGGTCCTCTGAGGGCATAAATGCCATACTCATCCTTTAAGAACATCGAAGGTGAACTTATCCGGCTTATACCTTTCATACTCACATTCCAAATTCGGCGCAAAGCTTATCAAAACGAGCCTGTTCCTTTTCCTTGATCGGCTTAGACAGATCATTCATGCAGTGATGGATTACATCCGCATCCTTTTGAAGTTATGAAATCATTTTTTTTATCGTTTTTTCATTATCCCTCGTAAAATCACTTAGTTCATAGGATCTGATACGCTGACTAACCATCAGTGGTTCCACAAAACCATTTTTTACCAATACTGATAATCTGTTTATTACCGTTTTGTTTGTCACACCGATTTCACGGCTGACTTCGATCGGAGTAAACTCTCTTTTATAATTCTTTATCAAAAACAGAAGCAGTTCCCTCTCCTTGCCCTTTAAGTATGATAAGCTTCCGCTTATTTCATTCTCACTGGATCTTTCTGACAGTTCACAAATTTTGTTGGAATAGAGCAGTACCATACGAAGAAAATAATTGATCCAAACTTCAGGATGCGGCGGATTATTCCTTCCCGAGTAATAAAGCGCAGGCAGTCCCATCTGTATCGATTCGTAGTACTCATTAATGTCATATGCAAAATATTCCTCTAATGAACCGATACCATTAAACCCATATCCGTTGATATCCAAAATGTATCCAGATAGCAGACGTGCAGTTCTACCGTTTCCATCTTCAAATGGATGTATCGTAACCAGCTGATAGTGCACAACTGCCGCAACTATCAATGGGTGATCATCAGTTGTATTTACATACTCAATCAGTTCATCCAAAAGCTTTGGTATATCACAATACTCCGGCGGAATATATTCAGGGTTTCCGGTCTGTGAATCATAAACAGCAAACAGCACACCGGGAGGCATAGCCCTTCTTAGACCAATTTTTTCCTTAGATGCTCCTTTCAGGGCATATTTCTGAACATCTAATATCAATTTTTTTGAAAAGCGTTCCTTCTTTTTTACCTTCTCTTCCAGAAACTGAAGCGCCAGAAAATAATTACGCACTTCTTGTTCCGGCTTTAAGAAATGTTTTCTCTCATCCCGCTCTATAACCTCATCAACCTGCTTCTCTGAGAGGGGATTTCCCTCTATCTTGTTTGATGCATATGAACTCTTCTTCTTAGAATTCTTACGCAATTTGCCTGCCACAGATTTTGGTAGTTTTACAGAAGAAACCTTATATCTGTTTTTATCAATTTCGGTTATGTATTTTAATATCTCGTTTGTCAAAACCACATTGATCATCTTCTCAGCACCTCGAGGATATTATAGCAAAACGCCCCGGGATTCTCCATTAAAAATTCACTATTTTTTCACTATTTTTCATTATCCCTTAGTCGGGAAACGTAATGTGAATTCTTAAATTCTAAACTCGATGCAAAGTTTATCGAAGCGAGCCTGTTCCTTGAACCGCTTTCGTGATCATGTCCCGGCTTGCGCCGTATTTCTCACCGATAACTCACTGAACAAAAGCATGTTTTCCTAATTCATATGCTTCTTTCATGTGCTCACTTTTTCCAGTCATGGATGGGGTTCCGCAACCATATCCCAAAACCATTCCTCTGTCTTCAAAATTGATGTAACGGACGAGAGTCCTGTAGTGTGATACCAAAGCATCAAAGGTCCAGTCATCAGCATTCCATGCCACCGTAAGGAGTGCTGATTTCAAATGTCTGCTGTTCAGGCTGCTGTTGTAGGCACAGAATCTGTCAACCACTGTTTTTAACTGCGCACTCATGCCGTAATAATAAAGCGGAGTGGCAAACACCACCATGTCTGACGACAAAAGCTTAGCCCTGATCGCATCCACATCATCCTTCTGGACACAGGGTCCCTCATATCCACAGGCAACACATCCGATACAGGGATGAATATCGGCATGACACACATCAATGACCTCGCAGATATGTCCTGCCTCTTCCGCTCCTCTCACAAACTCATTTACCAGAAGACTTGTTGAACCATTTTTGTTTGGACTTCCCATAAGTATCGTAATCTTCATTAATTCACCTCTCTGTCTCTCATCTGTTAACACCATTAGTATCAAGCCACTTTTGAATATCATCCTAAAAGTCGTGTAATACACACTCAAAACGATTATGCCAGATCCATACCCAGTTTAGTAAGGTATAGCCGATCCCTTTCGGTCACCTCCGTGTTCCATCGTTTTGAGCGTAGCTCAGAGGATATCTTTACTTCCTCTACGGTATCGAACCATTGCAACTGAAGATATACAGGAGTGTTGTTCATCCAACTCTTCAGCTTATCTTCAACCTCAAGTTCTCGCTGTGTGAGATTTCCATCCCTCAACCCGAGGGTGGCCTTCATGAGCCGCAACTGATTGCTGAAGTATTCATAGTAGCACAGTGCAACGAACTGAACGAACATGCGGCCTCGCAAGGTATCCGATCCCCATACTCGTGTGCGGGTGCCATCAGCACGCTGCTTATCGGATTCAAAGAAAGACTCTATTGTCTCTCTGTTACGATATTTCCGTAAGGCTTCGAAACAATCTTTCTCCTTGTTAGAGACTATGCAGAAGTAACCGTGGTATTTATAGGCACCCCGGCAGGCTTTATCCTTAAATGTGACTGAGGTTTTGTTGCCCCAGGTGCGTAGATTCATATATTTTTTGACCTTGTTCTGTGAGCTCTCCGGTAACTCGTTTTCAGGAGTTCCATTCTCAATGAGGGTCTTGAGTTCATACAGATCGTTTTCAAATGCCACCCTGTCTTCAGATTGGCGTGTTGCATTGAAATATATATGCAGATAGATCCGCCTCTTGAATGTTTCGGTAGATCCTTTTTCTGCGCCGGTCTTATGACTGGCATATTTACGAACCTTGTCAAACTCATGCATGAGCATGACTGTTATGCCGTGCGTGGTTATATCAAAAGGGCAGACACTGTGTATCGTGCCAAGATCCTCCATGTGCTTATCTATCTCCGGTCTGATCCACTTAAGAGAGGTCTTGGCAGGGGTGACAAAGTCAAATCCACGCAGGAGCATTTCAGAAAGGTTTGGCTCGGAGTAATACCCGTTGTCTGTGACTATCTCTGCATCCGTTACTCCAAGGGCACCAAGCTGATTAAGAGCATTCTCTATGGCCGTTACATCGGGCAGGTTTCCGGGCTGTTTTGTAAACGCTATCGGCTGCCTGGAGTTAATGGAGTACAACGTGAGCAATTTGATCGTCTTCAATCCATCATGGGACTTGTTGAATCCATAACGGGCATCTATCTGATTCTCGGAATAAGTGGATACAGTTGTTGAGTCATAAGCTATAGCATCATTGCCTTCAAGCAACGAACAGCGTTCCCTGAAGAAGTTCTGCTGAAGGCTTTCATCAAGGCCTATCCTGTTAAACAGGTCATGGTATACATCCTCGGATATACCGCTTACATAAGGCAGGGGATGAGTGAACTGCCAGGTCTGTATCCCCGGAAGGGTCTGGCCGTTACTTGCAAAGAGATAGCGTGCGATGGATATGATCTTCTGTGCCGTACCGAGATCTGTTGATGCGTATACAGCGGCATCTATTCCGGATACAGAGCCTATGTGATCGACGATGTCCATCATGCCGACACGCACTCTGGAGGCAGATAACTTTCCTGGCTTTACTTCAGATTTATGTCCTTTAGCAGCCTTTGGTCTTGTCGGCACCGGATTCCTTTCACCTTTTGGGATTTTGGACACCAGCTTACTGCTAAGAACTTTGTTGTATTTTTTGACCGGATCATACTGTATCTGTCGCTCCATAAGATAGATATCACCGTTCTTTTGATGAACGGGAACGATCTTAGTCTTGATCTCGCCCGATGGTTTTGCCGGCATGTTAGTCTCCTTTATTTGAGTACATATTTAATCTACCATTATTATAATACACACTCAAATAAAATGCAAGCACAAAATAGCGTAAAACCGCGATATTTTTAGGGTTCGATGCTCCGGTCAGGGAGCAAAATGAGGTTTTGAGTAACTATTGTACGACTTTAAGGATATTATCGGTTCATCTTCGCCATGGAAGACAGCGTCGGAATGTGCATAGGACATACCTCCATGCAGGAAAGAGCTTTTGAGCAGCTGTTTGCAAAATGCCCGGCGTAAGAGCTGCGGATATCCCCGGCCTTTTCCCTGTTCCGGGCTTTTACCAGATAGCAGTCATTGGCATAAACGGCGCCATAAAAAGATTTCCCATCTGTATAATTGGGGCAGACCTCCAGGCACAGGCCGCACTTTAAGCAGTTCGCCACAGCGTACTGGTGCTCGTGGTCTTCTTTTCCTTTGGGATTGTATTCACCGATATACACGTTGGTGCTCTTTAGTGTTTCGTGGATCACGCTTCTGTCCACGATCAGATCATGAACCACAGGGAACTTCCTTAATGGGCGGAGCACCACTTCATCCCCTTTGAGATTTTTGAGGAAGGTCTCGCAGGCAAGTGCCGGAGTCTCATTTATCACCATGGCACAGGCGCCGCACATACCCTGCAGGCAGGAACAATCCCAACCGATGCGATCTGTCTTTTCCCCAAGGTCATTTATGATGTCGTCGCCAAAATTGAGCTTGTCCAGCATTCCGGCAACGGAAATTTCCATGGTCCCGTCGTAGTTGAAGGCCTCCCAATAGGGCTCGGAATCAGGGACTTTCTGGCGAAAAATTCTAATCTTCATAGGCATTCTCCCTGTCAAAGGTTACCTGCATATTTCCGTCATTATAAGAAATAATCGTAGCAGCCCTGTACTCATCACTGGCCGTAGGATAGTCGCTTCGATAGTGGGCGCCGCGGCTTTCCCTGCGCGCGTCGGCGCATGTGAGGGCAGCCAGGGCCAGGGTCAGGATCCCGCTTAAGCTGTAATTGGTGTATGCAGAAACGCTGGCATCATAATGTATGCGCTCAGCAACTGACAGATAGTAGCGTACGTCCTCGATGCCCTTGGAAAGAGAATCCGCGCAGCGGACAATGCTCATATGCTCCCGCATGGTGTCAGCGAGCATGTCACGGATGTGCATCGCAGCAAATGGGCTCTTGGCATCCAGCATCTTTTTAAAGCATTCCTGCTCAGTTAGGATATATTTCTCAAAATCAGCATGTTCCCATTTGTAGTCTTTTCCGTAAATACTCTCTGCCGCAACCTTTCCGCTGTACATGGCCGACAGCAGCGAATTGCCCCCAAGTCTGTTTGCACCATGATATATGGACGCACATTCGCCCACAGCATACAGTCCGGGTATATTCGTCTCATGATCCCTGTGCACAGCCATACCGCCCATGAAATAATGAACAGATGGTGCTACAGGAATCGGCTCTTTTGAAATATCGATTCCCCTGTACTTGGCGCAGATGTCCCGCACCTCGGGAAGCCTGGAATCTATCAGCTTCTTGTCCATAAAAGAAATATCCAAAAGCACATCCCTTCCGGTAGCAACGATCTCCCTGGAGATGATGTCGCGGGTCATGAGGTTTCCCCTTGGCCCGTACTTATCTTCCATGAAAAAAGCCTTTCGATTACCGTCCATGTAAAAGAGCCTTCCACCCTCGCCACGGACAGCTTCCGAAATCAGCATTCTCTTTTGGGGAGTCTCCAGCGTAGTCGGATGGAACTGGATAAATTCGAGATTCTTCAGGGCTGCTCCCTGCATGAAAAGCCGCCCCGCTGCATAGCCATCGCACCTGCTTGACCCGGTGGTCTTGCCAAAAAGACAGTTCTGCCCGCCGGTAGCCATCACAAGGGCATCTGCATATACAGGCACCAGTTCTCTTGCGTCTTCATCATAAAGGAGGGCGCCGTAGCAGCGGCTGTGACTTATCAGTGCCGAGTAAAAGTGATGCCTCATGATCCTGGTTATAAGCCCTGCCGCTTCGAACCTGCGGACCTCCATAACCAAGGCTGAGACGATGTGCTTACCTGTAGAAGATCCGCAGTAGTGCGTCCTCTTGTAGGTCTGTCCGCCAAAGGCCCTCAGCAGCGGGCGGTCCTGCTCATCCACAGAGAACACCGTTCCGATCCGCTCCAGATAATGAATGATCTCTTTTGCATCCGAGCAAAGCCCTTTAACAGCATTGCTGCCTGCCAGGTAAGCGCCACCCTTAAGGGTATCCTCAATATGGCACTGCAGGCTGTCACCCTCTTCATGCCTTTCGGTAACTGCATTTATCCCGCCTGCAGCCATTACGGACTGGGACTGCTCCGAGGGACCCGGAGCGATCAGCTTAACCTTCATGCCAAGTTCTGCGCATCGAATGGCGCACATCATTCCCGATATACCGTTTCCAATTATCAGTATTTCCTTCATGCACCAACCTCAGATATGTACAAACATTGACAGCTGCCCTCTTACAACAGCAAAGGAAGTTACCAGCAGCAAAGCAGTCATCACGCACCAGACTATCCTGTCGGTCAGTCTGACTTTCTTTTCATCAACAAGCAGACCAAGGGTTATACATGCTTTGGAGAAAGAGATGGACGTGTGCACCGTGATAACCACATAAAAAAGAAGCTGCAGTACCAGCAGCATGGCAAAGCCGATCCAGATGCCGCTTTCCGCACAGCTTTTCATGGCTTCAAAGGTCTTTAGATGAACGATAAGAAGCGGAAAAATCAGAGCCGCCGAAATGCGCTGGATTATGGTCTTTCTGTTCTTTTGCGGATACAGGTCAAGTCTTGTGCCGTCACCCAGCAGAAAGACAGAGCACATGCCACAGATTGCATGGGCGCACACCAGCACCATAAGCGGCACGGAAGTCGCAAGCTTCAACGTCGGATTGTAATAGAAGGTTAAATAGGCAAAGCAGTTGTATACCATATGCACCACCACGGCAATGGACGACAATAACCCCAGAACTGCATTAGTTTTTTTCAGTATCATTTTTTTGAGCTCCTTCAAAAGTATTGTCAGAATTAAGCGCGCGTCAGATATTTCTCTCTGAACAACTTCTTATCCGACCACCAGTTCTTGGCTTCTGTTGATTCAGTATTTTTCGGAACATCTCATAATTGATTCCAAGAATATTCCCCAGATCTTCTGTCGATAATTGTTTGCTATGATACTCATTATATTCTTTACGTTTTTCTCTAATAAAACATGCAAAATCATTCTTTTTTACCTTTTCATTATGATCAATACATTCTTTTTCAATATAAAATGTGTTGTTGTTATTTTTATGATCAATTACGTTCATACCATTCCCTCCTCGTAATCATACAATAAATCTATTATCAATAAATGTCTAATGGTTTGGGACTATTATAGTCCCTCAAATCCAATGAATGTAAAGGAACTATTATGGCATACGGCAACTTAGTGATGAGCTCTGCAAAGAGCATAGACTTTCCATCATAGAATCTACGGAAAGCATTAGAAAAGCTATGCGGAATAGATGGCTGACAGGCAGGGAACATCACGGAAAACCCAGGTCAGAAATGACAGATGAAGAAGTTGAAACACCCGACACTTATGATGGAATTTTGATCCTAATAATAAAGAATCGAGGCCACAAGATAAGGGAAGAATAATTGCCGCATAAAAAATTATGCTCCCAACCGAAGTTGAGAGCATTTGCGATTCACTGAATTAAATACTTATGCAGTGTGAAGTATTAGGTATTCTTTAACGGCAGATTCGTCAATCTGGAGGGTTACACAGAATTAATTACAGTCTCCTCTCTTACGAGAACCAAAGACAAATTCTCCAGATAGGCAAAGAGAAAAAGCTGTTATATAATGGGCACAGAAGTTTTGGGGCATTAGCTCATCTGTAAGAGGGTTCAGGAGGGAATGGTATGGAAGGCTTGCTTGCATTCATTACTGCTGTATGTGCGAAGATTCAGGTCGTGTCTGACCTGTTCTGGGATTTTCCGACGAATTTTAAGAGGTATTCGAGTTTACCTGTTCTGGGAAATTTTTCTCTGGCAATTATTCTGCTGATTGGTTCCGGAATCTATTTTTCTATAAGACTTAAGTTTATTCAGATACGCAAGTTCAGACGCGGGATAGAGGTTCTCAGGAACAGCAAAGCCAAAACAGGTATTTCTCCTTTGGCGTCCTTCTTTTTGTCCACCGCTATGCGCGTAGGACCGGGCAATATCCTGGGCGTTACAGGGGCGATTTCAGTTGGAGGCCCTGGAGCACTTCTGTGGATGTGGATATCTGCATTTTTCGGTATGGCAACGGCCTTTGCTGAGTCGACTCTCTCTCAGATATTTAAGGAAGAAAAGAATGGAGAATACATCGGAGGCATGGCTTTCTACGGCAGGCGGCTCCTTAGGAATTCAGCTGTCGTTGGCGTTGTTCTCTCACTTATGTATATCATTTACGCCATACTCTGTTTCCCCGCCCAGGGCTTTAATACCGTATCCGCAATGGGACAGATCTGCAGTATTATAAGCGGAACAGAGCTTCCTACAACTCACCCGGTGTACTGGATCGCTTTTGCGGTTGTTATCATCACAACTGTAGCGGTTTCCTTCGGAGGAACCAAAAAGATATCAAGAGTCACAGATGTGCTTGTCCCGGTCATGGCAGTTGTCTATGTCGCTACAGTTCTTATCCTTATACTGATAAATTTCACCCGCATCCCGTGGTTCTTTTACGCTGTATTTACTGAGGCCTTCAGACCCGAAGCCGTATTTGGCGGAGTATTCGGCGTTGCGCTTATGCAGGGAGTAAAACGAGGTCTCATGTCCAATGAAGCCGGCCAGGGTACAATTACAATGCCTGCTGCGGCTTCAGATGCATCTCACCCCTGTGACCAGGGCTGTGTTCAGGCTATTGGTGTATTCCTTGACACCATAGTTATCTGCACTCTTACGAGCTTTGTTGTTATCATGGGAAGAGTATGGCTTACCGACTCGGCAGATGCCTGGTTTGAACTGGGTAAGCTTCCAAAGTTTCTTGCATCTGTGGCAGAGCTCACTCCGGGAACGGCCTTTAACAGCCTGGTTACTTTACTTGTATCTTTGTGCTTCGGACTTTTTGCATTTACCTGTCTTCTTGGGTTTATGTCTTTTTCTGAGATCTGTGCCAACAGGATAAGCCAGAGTACCGCATTTATAAATTTGGTACGTATAATTGATATTGCAGTTATCTGCTTTGGAATGCTTACATCCATAGTTGGAATGGATCTGGGTGCGCTGTGGGATCTGTCAGATTTTGCCAATATCCTGATCGCTTACTGTAACATTCCGCTTCTGTACATCGGCTTTAAGTATGTGAAGAGAGCGCAGGAGCATTTTGAGAAAAATGACGGAACTCCTTTTACATCTGACGTCATCGGGACGACGGCAGACGTCTGGGATAAAAAGGCCGGCAGAAAAAAATAAAGATTTCAAAGCAAAAGCTCATTTTTCTCAATATCTATCCTTGTTTTTCGATTACATGATGGACATCGTATCCATCTTGACCTTAATTCTTTGCTTTCTTCCAATGACAATCACTTCCTTTTCAACCAAGATTAATGAATAATAATGCTTTAACAGTCTCCAATCTCTTTTATCACATCATCCAGTATTATTTCGCCATCTGTCCCGCAGATATCAAGACCCGTAGCTTTGATCAGGCATACATCTCTGATTCCATAGAAATTCTCAGATAGCGACTTAATATAGCCATATCCAAACTCCTCCGGGACAAAATTTCCCCCTGCTGTCATAACATAGTACAGCTTATCTGCTTTACACAGACCTCTTGGAAATCCTTCTTCCGTGTACTCAAATGTAATCCCGGATACATTTATTGCTTCTATATACTGTTTCAGTACAGCGGGGAAAGACAGATCCCAGTATGGGGCTGCGATTACCACCCTGTCAGCTTCTGCGAACTGTCTGGCAAGAGCAAACATATCATCGTCAAAAGAGCGCGCCGCAATCAGTTCATCCCTCTTTCTAAGATATGCTTCATCCGTCAATCTCCAGTTGATATCAGCAAGACGGATATGG
>Ga0256407_10013013_pt1 | contig 11202 bp, 10 predicted proteins | sample RumenRJG_04DNA_FD_193489 | JGI IMG/M metagenome (GOLD analysis project Ga0256407, IMG submission 193489) | Bovine rumen microbial communities from Lethbridge, Alberta, Canada - RJG_04 | ecosystem: Host-associated > Mammals > Digestive system > Stomach > Rumen | place: Canada: Alberta... | reverse complement strand
TTTGCCGCCGTCTCTTTGATGCTTTGCCGTTAGCAATTTAAATCGTTGCTGCCGGGGTGCTTTTCTGGTTGTTTCAGCCCTGCTGGGAGGCACTTCAGGGCTCGTGTGCGCTTTTCTTTAATTACGGTACAAAGTTACGAATTATTTCTGAGATATGCAAGCATTTGTAGATTTTTTTTCGATTTTTTTCAAAATTTTTTTTCGAGCGTTACAGTTACAGTTGTTACAGTTGTTTTTGGAACCATCCAAAACTCAAAAAATAGTTTTATATTTATATATATATAAATATAAGATTTCTTTTGACTTTTTCACCTATTGTATTTTGAACTGTAACAACTGTAACTGTAACGCACTTTTTCCTGATTTGGTTTGTACTGAAAACTTTTTGTACTTTTATTTTGTTGTGTATCAATGAGTACGTAATATTTTCAATTTGACAAGAACCGCAAGCGCGAGATTCATCCAGACTTTTTCCCTTGCTTTCACCTAAAAAGTAACCCCAAAATTGGACTCAAAGCAACAAAAATCGCATCATTTCGACATTTTTCGGTCTCATTCTACACATCGAAAAAGTCCCATATTTTACCTCAAAAACGCCATTCTCCCCCCATCACAAACCACAAAACGGGACGTTCTGGCTCCATTTTCATTAATTTGAATAGGGAGTTCAACTCTTGATCATCACTCACGACTTCAAATTCGAGCTCCAGCAGGCATCGCTAATGATGATATTTGTGTTGGTGATATGAAGGAAATTGCCGTCACGAAAGTTCAACAAATTCGGCACTTTTTTGAAAAAAATACAGAAAAATAACAAAAACTCCCATTTTGCCATCTCCACTTTACACTCCTGTTTGTTTAACGGGCTCAATTTTCAGCCGGTTAAAAGGAACCAAATTGGGACTGATTGACTACAGTGTCCTTCCTACAATAATGTATCAGTATGTCAAAGAACGACGGTTCAAGGGCTCAAATTTGAGCTCTCCTCTAGAATCTACAATTTGCTTAACGGTGAAACGATGGTTTTGGATGTTAATCGAAAATTCGATTTACATCAGTACAAGCCCGTCCTGAGTGGATGGGCTTCTTTGTTATTTGTTGAATACCAGTTATGTTGTCCAAGAATGATTCGAGAACTATACGGTGGAAATATTCAGCTTTTCCACGATCCAGATGAACATGCTGTAGATGGCGATGTCGATGCCTACGATGTAGGCTGACTGGAGACCTCCGACATAGAGGCCGTAGTTGATGAGGCAGATGACGATGAAGAGGGTGATGATGACTGCGAGGGTTTGGTGCATGTCAAGTCCCATCTGCATGATGCGGTGGTGGATGTGGGTCTTGTCTGCCTCGAACATGCTCCTGCCTCTGAATTTACGCCACAGACCTACACGGATGACATCAATGCATGGAAGGAATACCAGGGTGAAGGAGATGAGGAGGGATTCCTCACGATAGGAGAAGCCGAGGGGTTCCTGTTCCATTTGGTATTTGATGGCGAGGTAAGCGATTACATAACCCAGGAAGAGACTGCCTGAGTCGCCCATGAACGTTTTAAGTCGTCCCACCTTACCGTACATGTTGAAGAAGAAGAAGGCAAGGGTGGCTCCAGCCAGACTGGTGCTGATGATGCTGAAGAGGTGGGCGTGGAGTTCATGGTAGAGGTATGCGAAGGAGGCCAAGATCAGGAATGCGAGTCCTGAGGCCAGTCCGTCGATGCCGTCGATGAGGTTGATGGCGTTGACGATGAGCAGGATGACGAACACGGTGATGGGATAGCCAAGCCAGATGGGTATCTCATGGATGCCGAAGAGTCCGTGCAGGTTGTTGATCATCAGGTTGCACAGCGGGAAGAGGAGGGCTGCGACGGTTTGGATGATGAACTTATGAGTGGCTTTCATGCCCCTCAGATCGTCGAAGATGCCGATGAGGTACACCATGATGGCTCCGATGACCATCATCACATTGGACACGCCTATCTGGAAGTCTTTGTTGATGCCCTGATACATGATGAGCAGCGTCACCACCACACCCAATCCTAAGGAGGGCATGAACAAAGTCCCACCCAACCTTGGAATGCTGTACTTGTGCACCTTTCTGGAGTTGGGAAGGTCAAAAATTCCATACGTGTTGCAGAGCTTCACGACAAGCGGTGTTCCGATGAGTGAGAACACGAGGCTGATGGCAAAGGCGATGAGAATGTATGTCGAATTGATGACCATGCGCGTCTGTTTTTTAACTTCTTCTTGTTACTATAACGTGAAAAAGTGTTATATATTGTGGCGAATGACCATTAATTTATCAATATTTTTTAATATCGACGGAAGTGCAGCTGGTAGCGCTGATTTCTGAGGATGAGGTGCTCGTGGTTCAGCTTCTCAATCAGGAAGGTGTCTTTTATTCCGACAATGCCAAGAGGCGTGAGCAGGCTGTCGTTTTCCAGCGGGATGAGCTCGTCCTTGGTCTGCACAAAATGGGGAGAATGAATCATGAGTTCATCTCCCTGCTTCTCGAAGCGGAACAGGATCTTCTGGTTTTTGTTGTCGATGTCCCTTACCTGCAAGAGGTGGCTCTCCACTGCCCAGTAGATGTAGCTGTAGGACATGTCGCATGTACCTCTCGTGGCGAGGGTGTCAATCTGCCGCAACTGCCAGTTGCCGTCCAACTTCCCGTTGTTGGGCGTTTCCAACTCACAGGCAGTGAGGATGAGGCAGGATAGTATGATGTAGAGAAGTTTCTTCATGTGTTCCTTTCTTGCTAATTGGTTCGTGTGTCCTTATCGCTCATATCTGATGGTGATGGAACCGCCTGTGTTGTTACCCAAGAGTTCTCCACGATCGATACCCAAAGCGGCGCCGATGCTGAATCCCTTGTAGATGAGGGTGCTGGCATCGTAGCAGGCTTCGAGTCCCACAGAGACATTCTGTCTGGGATTGCAATAGGGCATGTCGTAGGTACCCAATCCCTCCTGCCATGTGGCACGAAGGCGATAGTGAAGTTCTGGGGTCGGCTGTCCTGCAATGCCGATGTGCCAAGCGGTGAAACGGTTGCACTCGAACTCAAGTTTGTGGTCGTCGTTGTAGATAGGGGAGACATACAGGGGATTGCCTAAGGTCTGTCCCCAATGCTGCCAACCTGGCTCAATGGCGTTGTTGTAGTAGTTGTCCACGCCACCGATGTGGTCAAGGATTTGTGGTGTTCTGTCTGTATAGACGGGACCGCTCTGGTATCTCGTGAAGAGATATTCCACCACAGCGTCGCTCACCCAGCGGAAGTTTTTCAGATGGACATCGGCTCCGAGCATGATGTCTTTCAGTGGATACACTAAGTAGCGGTGGTCAACCTTCTTGATTCGTCCGTCTCTGTAGTCATAACCGTCATAGTCCAGATGGAACATGCCCGAATGGTCTTCGAAGAAATGGTCGGCATACAGTCCGAACTTGGCATCTGGGGTGTCGTAGTTCAGTCGTGCCACCCAGCTGCCCAACATATTGCCTTCATTGTTTTGCACGGCACCATCCATGGAGTCTGCACCTCCTCCTATAAATGCATGCCAGAAGGACTTGAGGTTTCTGCTGCTTTTCACCTTCTGATAGGCGCTGCCTGTGTAATCATAATGTGTGCCGCCAAATTGCGATGCCATCTCCAAACCGATTTCGGCCGTGAAGGGCTTGTCCTTTTTTCCTATTCTGATATAACCGGCTTTGGTGTGCATGAGCACGTTCTGGTCGTAGGGATTGCGACCTTCGACAAAGTCCTTCTGAAAGTGGTTGTCCGTGTAGGCGCCAAAAGCGATGTGACCCTTGAAGGCAAGGAAGCCTTTGGTGTAGGGGATGTCCCAATAGTCGGGTAGGGCGAGCCGAATCTCTGGATAGGGACGAGCATTGATGCCAAGGGTCTGTGAACCGCTGCTGAGCTCGTTGTTCTTCAACTGCATGGGCTGTTGCTTCTGACCTACCGTCAACAGTCCCTTCATCCATCGCACATCGGCATAGAGCTGCTGCACGAAGAAGTGGCTGGTGTGGTTGGCAGGAATGACAAGATCGGCTCCATATCCGATGTCCCAACGTCTGGCAGCATCATTCTCGGCACTTCTGAACACGCCACCACGAAGGTAAGCTGAGTTCCTTTCCACAGAGGGCAGTCCATACCGGTTTGCTGTGAGCCAGAAGGGCGCATGTCTCCCATCGGAAAGCGTTCCAGAGGTTTCAATGGAATAAGAAATGCCTTTGCCCAAATCAGGCGACTGGGCAAAGGCATTGAGAGTTATAGTCAATAACGATGTCAGAATAACTTTCTTCATCTTGACATGATCATAGGTGTTGTGGCGACCTTACTTGGCAAAAGCGACAGCACGAGTCTCGCGGATGACGGTGATCTTCACCTGTCCTGGATAAGTCATCTCGTCCTGAATCTTCTTGGCGATGTCTGCACTGAGTGCATCGATTTCCTTGTCAGAAATCTTGTCTGCTCCCACGATGACGCGAAGCTCACGACCTGCCTGAATAGCATAAGTCTTGGTGACGCCTGGATAGCTTGCTGCCAAGTTCTCAAGGTCGTTCAGACGCTTCAGATAGGCTTCGACAATTTCACGACGTGCGCCAGGACGTGCACCGCTGATGGCATCACATACCTGTACGATAGGAGCCAACAAAGTGGTCATCTCCATCTCGTCGTGGTGGGCACCGATGGCATTGCAGATATCGGGCTTTTCCTTATATTTCTCAGCCAACTGGGCACCATAAAGGGCGTGTGGAATCTCGATTTGCTCGTCTGGCACCTTGCCGATGTCGTGCAACAAACCAGCACGGCGAGCCTTCTTGGGGTTGAGCCCCAGTTCGGCAGCCATCACCGCACAAAGGTTGGCTGTCTCGCGAGCATGCTGCAAGAGGTTCTGGCCATAAGAAGAACGGTACTTCATCTTACCTACGATGCGTACCAATTCTGGATGCAGCCCATGTACGCCCATATCGATGCAGGTACGTTTACCTGTCTCCACAATTTCGTCTTCCACCTGCTTCTTCACCTTGGCAACGACTTCCTCGATGCGGGCAGGGTGGATACGACCGTCGGCAACCAGCTGGTGGAGTGCCAAACGGCAGATCTCGCGGCGAATTGGGTCGAAAGCACTGATGACGATGGCCTCTGGCGTGTCGTCCACCACGATTTCAGTACCTGTGGCTGCTTCCAAAGCACGGATGTTACGGCCTTCACGACCAATCACGCGACCTTTCACTTCGTCTGATTCAATATGGAAGACGCTGACGGAGTTCTCCACAGCGGTTTCGCTTGCCACACGCTGGATGGACTGGATGACAATCTTCTTGGCCTCCTTGTTGGCGGTCATCTTCGCCTCGTCCATGATTTCATTGATGTACTGCTGTGCCTGCGTCTTTGCTTCGTCCTTCAACGATTCGATGAGTGACTCGCGGGCTTCTTCTGTAGTCAGACCAGAGATGGTTTCCAGTTGTGCACGCTGATCTGTGATGAGTGAGTCCAACTTCTCTTGCTGCTTCGTGAGGTTGATTCTTTGTGATTCCACCTCGTTCTGCTTCTTCTGGAGTTCGTCGCTTTGCTGATTCAGGGTGAGTTCGCGCTGCTTCAGCTTGTTCTCATAGACCTGCATCTTCTGGTTGCGCTGGTTGGCCTCTTTGTCCAGTTCGGATTTCCTGTTCAAGAACTTTTCCTTGAGTTCCAACTGCTTCTTCTCCTTGAGCGCTTCTGCCTCAATCTCAGCTTCTTTGATGATTTGGTTGTACCTCTGCTTGATGATATAGCGGAACAGGGCAAAGCCCAGGAATCCTCCTAAGATCAAGCAGCCAATCGCAATGCTTATTGTTAATAATATATCCATGTTAAAGTTTTTGTTTATTGGGTTTTACAATATAGAAAAAGCACAATTCAAGCCATTCACATCTGGATATGTATGTGAACACCTGAAATTGTGCCTTATGTTTCTTGTTTTTTTACTTGACGTCGAGAGATTCTATTTCTTTCTCAAGGTCATGCATCATTTCCACGTATGGCTGCGTGTCGGTTCTGTTGGAAGCCTTTACAGCTTCAACAGACGTGTTGAGCATTGCCATCACATAGTATTTGTCATTGGTCAGGTTAGGATAAGCATCGCGCAATCGTTGAATGCGGCGCTGTATGCTGGATGCGGCGTCGCGATAGATCTTTTCCTCTTCAGGTGATGAAACCAGAAGGGGAAGCTGAATTCCTTCAATCGTTACGTTGATGTTTAGTTTGTTTGCCATGACAGATGTACTGTTTTTGTTGGGGTGCATCTTCTTCCATTGAGCATTTCAGAAGCGCTATCCCTCTATATCGCTACCGTCACCTTCCGTGCCGGTGGATAGGATGCTGATGCATTTGTTGATTTCACGAACCAGTCGGGTGATTTTCATCTTTGATTCCTTGATATCGGTATCGCTGATTTCAATCATTTTGGCCAATTTCAGATTGTTGTAATCATTTTTGCTCTGAGCCAGTTCGGCTTTGAGCTGTTTGATTTCCTCTTCTTTGCCTTCCAGTTCAGCGTACAGGTCGGCATTTTCCTGCTTAAGCACACGGAATTGAGCGAGGACTTGTCGTACCTTCGCTTCAAATTTTTTCATTGACTGTCTTTCTTCTGCTGTCATGCTGAAAGGTAGTGTGCGTTAAACGCGGATTTACGAATTTTTATGCAAAATTATAGATTTAGGCTGACTTAACCAACCTTTTGACCGATTTTTTTCTTGTTTGTCCTTATTTTTTCATTTTGGCTTGAGCCTTTGCCACTTCTTCGTCGGATGGATTGGGCTCCTTCTTTGCCAATGTGATGAGGTTATAGACGTATTCCTGAATCCATGCTTCGCTGAATCCCAACATCTGCTGATAACGACGTACAGAGAACACGGATTTTCTCACACCATCGTCGTCCCATGTGTCCTTGGTGAGGATGTCATGCACAGTGCTGTCGGTCAGTTTCTTCACCATCTTCTTCAGGAATCCAGGGATGCGGAACTTCCATTTCAGGATGTTGCCCACCAGCATCATGGTGTCCTGGGTGAATCCCTGAAAAGCATAAAGATAGCGACTCACGTCGTTCTGTGTGCGGCATCCCTTCTTGATGCTCTGGTCAATCTCCTTGAAGAAGTTGTCGCTGATGCCATACAGGTCTTGGAGCATCTTGGCGCATGCTTTTTTCTCGCCAATACCCAGTTTGTTGTTGACTGTCGCCACATGAAGTGTGCGCTTGAAAGTGAGCAAGTCGGGTAGGGCGGAGAGGTTGGAGATACCGAGGTTGGCAGCCAACACGCTCTGGAAATAGACACGAATCAGTGTCATGAAATCTTCCATTCCACCCACATTCTCTTTCTTTTTTCTCTTGAAAATATCTAAGAAAGCCATTTTTGTTTGTCTTTACTGTTAATGAATTGGTTATTATATATTTGATTTTTAATATGCATTTCCTTCTTCCTTGCCGAACATGTTGGCGATAGTCTTGAGGATGATCTTGATGTCGAGCAGGAAGGTCCAGTTCTCGATGTACTCAATGTCCTTCTTCACACGCCCTTCCATCTGGTCAATGTAGCGGGTCTCACCACGGAAACCATTCACCTGTGCCAGTCCTGTGATGCCGGGTTTTGCAAAGTGACGCACCATGAAGTGGTTGATGAGCTTGGAATATTCGTCCGTGTGTTTCAGCATGTGTGGACGTGGTCCCACTACGGACATGTCACCCACTAACACGTTGAAGAACTGCGGAATCTCGTCGATGTTGGTTCTGCGCATGAAGTCGCCAAACGGGAACTTACGAGGATCGTCTTTTGTCGCCTGCACTTCGTCTGCATCATTGTTCGCATGCATGGAGCGGAACTTGATGCACTTGAATATCTTGCCGTCCAGACCCGTTCTTTCCTGCAAGAAGAAGATGGAGCCAGGCGATTGGATTCTTATCATGATGGCCACCAAGATGAGTATCCATGGGAACACCAAAATGAGCACACACAACGAGAAGATGATGTCGAAGACCCTCTTGATGAGCTTGTTCCTTCCTTTCCTCAGCGGCTCTTCACGACGTGCAATGACAGGAGTGTCTTCCATGAAGGAGATGGACATGTTGCCCTTGAACACGTTGATGGCAGGAATGTAATAGAAACGAATCAGGTGATTGTCGCAAAACTTGCTCATCATGTTGATGGTGTCTTGCTGCTCCTTGGGGAAATAGCCGTAGATCTCGTTGACACGCGGATGGGTGGAAATCCAACCGTAGATGTCGCTCACTCCTCCCAGTCTCATGCTGGCAATCTCATCGTTGTCACATTCTCCATCGTAGAAGAAACCAGCGATGTGATAGCCATAGATGGGGGTCTTCAATATCTCATACAGGTGGTGTACCGTCCCTTCGTTGCCGACGAGGACGATGGTCTTGGTGTTTCCCTTGTTGGCACGGATGCGCAAGAGAATCTTTCTCAGAATGAGGCGCTCTGTCATCAGGAAGACCAGATAGGCCGACATCGAATAGAGCAGGAACTTTCGTGGGAAATTGGCGAAAGGACGTGATACGACCAGAATGAGTGAAATGAAAAGAAGCATCATGAAACAGGTGTAAACAACACGTGTGATGATGGCTTCTGACTTGACGAATCGGAGATGGATGAGCGAGGGGAACAGGATGTAGCTGAATACAAATCCGATGATATAGACGAGCACCAACCATGGGATGTTCTGGATATTGTTCACAGACTCAGGCGAAATGTAACGCATGAGATAGTAGAATCCACATACAAAGGCAGTCAATAATACCGTGTCAATCAAGAACACGCCAAATTGAAGATGCTTTTCTGTTCCCATATATTGTAGGCAAGGATGCCTGTGACGTTTTTTAATTAATTTTTGCAAAGTTAGGGAAAAAAAGTGACATCGGAAACATTTTGTGGATATTTTGTACATATGTAATGGCAAAATCGGCTTTTTCTCATCGAAAGTGGTCAAAACACAAAGGATATGGTCAATCGTGCTCGTGATTTATGACAATTTTGAAGAAATAGTTTTCTATGTGAAAAAATATCCCTACCTTTGCATCAAATCTTTAATGTGATGAAAGAAATATATTTCGCCAAGAGGGCAGACATCAATGCCGGGCACATCGCATACGGTGAGAAAATATAGTATTCAGACACAAACGTATGGATTCCCAGATAACCCTCTTAATTACTTACATGTTATTGTCGTTGATCATCTCGGCACTGTGTTCTGTGCTGGAGGCAACGATACTTTCCACTCCGATGTCATACGTGACCACCCTCGAGACACAAGGTGCCAAGGGTTGGGAGCGTCTCAAGCAGTATAAGACCAACATCGATCGTCCTATCTCTGCCATTCTCATTGTCAACACTATTGCGAACACGGTGGGTGCGTCGCTCGTCGGCTCGACGGCGGCAGGCTATGCCTCGTCCCACTTCTCCGCTTCCGACCAGACGAGCCTCTTTGTCGGCATCGTGTCGGGCGTGTTCACGTTCCTCATCCTGGTGTTCTCTGAGATTGTGCCCAAGACCATCGGTTCCACCTATTGGCGCAAACTGGCGCTGCCTGCAAGCCGCATTATACATATATATATAATAATGACCTACGTGCTGGTCATCCTGCTGGAGAAGATCACGCATGGTCTTGGCAATGCAGCCAGTCAGGAGTCCGTCACACGCGATGAAGTGGCGGCGATGGTGACGGTCGGCACCGAGGAAGGTGTGCTCGAGAAGAAGGAGAACCGCATGATTCAGAACTTGCTGAGGCTCGACAGCGTGGCAGCCCACGAGATCATGACACCCAGCGTGGTGGTGGCGATGGCCGAGGAGGAGATGACCCTGCGCGAGTTCTACGGCGAAGAGGAATACAAGAACTTCTCGCGCATCCCCGTCTATAAGGGCGAGGAGAGCGACTACATCACGGGCTACGTGCTCCGTCAGGAGATTCTGGAGCGCTTGGCCGAGGATAAGTTCGACACCAAGCTGGGCGAGCTGGCACGACCCATCCTGTCCTTCTCCGAAGATGAGGACGTCTCCACCATCTGGGAGAAGCTCCTCGAGAAGAAGGAGCATATCTCCATCATCATCGACGAATACGGCACCCTGCGCGGCATCGTCACCCTGGAGGACGTCATCGAGACCATGCTCGGCTTCGAGATAGTTGATGAGAAAGACGAGGTGGTCGACATGCAGGAGCTTGCCAAGGCACAGTGGAAGCAGATGCAGAAAGAGCAGCACAAGTGATAGGTGCAGCTTTTCTATATATATAAATGTATACAACATCACAATCAATCACAATTATTCAATCATGAAAGCAAAACTTCATCTCACACTCCTGGCGGCGCTCTGCACGATGGCCGCCCTGTTCACCACCTCCTGCAGCGACGACGAGCCCGACCGTCCCACCACGGAAGAGGAGGCCGCGCAAATGCTCGTGGGACAGTGGAAGGCAATCAAAGTAAAGAAAACCAATGGGAACACAAGTGATATCGACAACTGGTATTGGGAGTTCACGGCCGACGGCAGATTCTTCGTGATTAATCACGTCAGCCCCAATGCCACTGGACGGTATGAGGCATACAGGAACAAGTGGGTCATCGATGAAACCTACGGAATGGCGGTACGGAGTTACACCCTCAATTTCGAGCCCAACGACCCGACCATCTTCGCCGTCAATCTGGATGGCGAGACCGAGTTCCTGATCACCCAAATGACCAGCAACAGCTTCCACGTTCAGTACTCCGCCAGAGAATGGGTCGGTGGCGCGCTGGGCTACAAATACATCTGGGAGGACGGCCCCACTGTGATGCGCGTCAAGGATCCAGTCATTCCCACGGACACCATCCCCAGCCCTTATAAATGAAAGGGGTAAGAAATTCCCTCCCGATTGTTTTGTAATTGAAAATAAGTTCGTAACTTTGCCGGCGAATCTGGAATACAAGTAAGACGATTAATACCATACATTACATATCAACGAATATTAACAATATATGAAACAGAAATTACTTTTCTTCATGACGGCTTTGCTTACGACGATGACAGCATGGGCGGACGTGGAAATCAACGAGAAGAACTTCCCGGATGAGATCTTCCGCAGCTATTTGCTCAGTCAGGACTTTGGCGAGGACGGTGTGCTGACGGACGATGAGATTGCAAAGACAAAAACGCTTTCTATACAGTCCTACAATAT
>Ga0256407_10013009_pt1 | contig 11205 bp, 5 predicted proteins | sample RumenRJG_04DNA_FD_193489 | JGI IMG/M metagenome (GOLD analysis project Ga0256407, IMG submission 193489) | Bovine rumen microbial communities from Lethbridge, Alberta, Canada - RJG_04 | ecosystem: Host-associated > Mammals > Digestive system > Stomach > Rumen | place: Canada: Alberta | collected... | reverse complement strand
AGACAGACCAAAAAGAGAACATTTTAAAACAAACAAACAATGAGAAATTACGAACTTAGAATCGAGACCAGTGAGATGAAGAAAGCGCTCGACACGCTTTCGACAGTTGTTAACTCAAAGAACCCGCTGCCCATCCTGGGCGATGCCCTCTGCCGCTACGACAGAGAGCGCCGCGTGTTTACCATGACCGCAGGCAACGGCGACATGTGGCTCCAGACAGACTGCACCCGTAAGACGCAGGACGGCCAGGTGGAGCCATGGATGTTCGAAGACACCGGCAACCGCGGTGACGGGAAGCGCGAGCCGCTCGAAGCCTTCTGCATCCGCATCAGCGACTTCCGCGAGGCCTTCGCCAACCTCCCGTCGATGCCCGCCCACTGCTACCTGCAGACAGGCGACGAGGGCGGTCAGCTCCGCGTGACATACAATAAAGGAGAGTTCACCCTGCCCGTGGAGCCAGCCCTGGAATACCCGCAGGTGCCCCACGTAGTAGAACAGGGCGAGCCGGGCAACGCACAGCCGATAGTGAAGTTCACCATCGCCACACAGCAGCTGCTGCCCCTCATCGCCGCCGCCCGCAACTGCACCGCCGACGACGAGCTGCGCCCCGTGATGAACGCCGTGGCCCTCGACTGCTACCACGACCGGCTCATCATCGCCGCCTCCAACGGCCACTGCCTCTATAAGCGCATCCTCGACACCCTCGGCGCAGGATGGCTGCGCTACGGAGAGTTCCCCACCCTCGACCCGCAGACACAGCAGAGCGGCCACGCAATCATACTGCTGCCCAAGCAGACTGTCTCGCCGCTGATGAAAGCCCTCGCGCAGACAGAGACCATCACCCTCACAGCCGACAGCCAGCGCATCAGCATCGAGGGCGACGGACGACGACTGACCACAGCCTCCATCGAAGGCCGATACCCCAACTACGACAGCGCGATACCCAAGGACTCGCCCCACCACGTGACCCTCGACCGCAGCGAGATAATGGCCACACTCCGGCGCATCAGCTACTTCTCCAGCGAGGCAAGCAACATGGGAGTGATGCGCTACGACGGCAACGACCACTTCGACCTCGAAGCCTCCGACCTCGACTTCGGGCGCAAGGCTGCCGAGAAGGTGGCCATCGTCAACGGCGAGAGCATACATCTGCCCTCCGGTTTCGCCATCGGCTACAAGATATCGACCATGCTCTCCGTGCTCGCCCTCGCCCAGAGCGACAACATCATCCTCGACCTGGCCGAACCCAGCCGCGCCATCGTCATCCGTGAAGACGAGCCCAACAGCCGCCTCACGCTGCTCTGCATGCCGATGCTGGTAAATGAATAGACTTTTCATTCCGACTTGATATTACCTTACGTTAATGTTTCATATTTTTTCCCGCTGCCAGCAGTGATGCTCGCGGCGGGTTTTTGTTTTTCCTCTGTCCCATTTTATTTTTGCCCCTGTCGTATCTTTGCCATAGAAATTGAAAGTCAGAAAACTCTATGGCAGTTACGATAGCAACAGCAGCGAATTACTGGATCAGTCCCACGGCACTGTCCATCACCCTCAACGCCCTCGGCGAGGCCAACCGCATACAGGCCTCAGTAGCCTCCGGCGCCGCCATCGTGTGCTACATACGAGGCGTAAAACCCGCATCGGCAGGCTCCGAGTATGCCAAGAACGGCGACGGACTCGAATACGACAACGGACACAACTACCGCCGCTGGCCGCTCGCCATCATGCCGACCTATTTCAACACCAACGACGAGATATACCTCTACGTGGCCATCCCCCGCTCCATAGCCGTCGGCACCGACGCACTCGTGGTATTCCCCAACCGCAAGCTCGACATCTACGGCTACGAGGTGGTGACACAGATTGTACGCGACGAAGACGGACACATGCTCACCCCCGACGGCGAGATTACCGACGACCCCGACAAGGCGGCCCGCGAGGACGTGCAGGGCACACACTACGGCACCGACGACTATTTCTACATCTGGCTCCAGGGCATCATCACCAGCAGCGGCACAGGCTACACACCCCGCGAATGGAAGGAGAACCACTACCCCCAGACCGGCACCCTCGCCACCGACGAAGCCCTCGACCCGACGGAGAGCAACTGGTATAGCTGGAACAGCATCGACCAGACCGTCACCTTCCTCAAGGAGATAATCATGGACTCTGCCTCGTGGTTCAAGAACCTCAATATCAACGGCAAGACCATCAACGGTGTGGCACAGAAGGGAGTGACACCCGAGACATCCACCGACACCATCGTAACGCCCGACTACCTCGACGGCTTCGGCAACCAGAAATACCTCTCGAAAGTACACGACGACACGGCGGCAGGACTTATCGCCTTCCTCCAGGGACTGAAACTCGGCGACCTGGAGAGCCGCTACGGCATCACCGGAGACGGCATAGCCACACTGCTCGACATCATCTTCGACGGCTACCTGAAGTCTGACGGAGCACGCGAGGGGTTCCAAGACGGCAAAGGCATCTGGATGGACGCCAAGAAAGGGCTCATACAGACCGACGGACTCGAAGTGAGAGGATTCATGAGGGTTATGGAGCTGATCATCAACCGGCTGCAGCTCATGGAATCCGACTATTCGTTCACCGAGGGCGACACCATCACACACATCGACTACGAGGACAGCGGACAGACACTCGTGCTGACGATGGACAAAGACCACGACACCGACTTCACACCCTTCTACGAGGGCGATATCATCTACGCCAAGATCAACGACCTGCTGCCCAAGGGCGTGGTACCCGACGGACATACCCCCACGAAGAACGGCTCCTATTATACATCATGGATGTGGGTGGAGAGCGTAGACCTGGAGAAGAACCAGCTGCGCGTACACCTCTACCCCGGACTGAAGCAGAACGGCGACCCATACGTGCCCGGCTCGGCCAACTTCTCGCCCCACGGCACGATGCTCCGCGACCGCGACGTCAGCACCGAGATGACACAGGAGTTCAATACCGTAGGCACCATCGACCCCGACGACCCGACGAAGGCCGAGGGCTACGACTGCCGCATCGCCGTCACCCGGCACGGCAACATAGCCAACAGCAGCGACGAGCACATCAGGCAGAGCCAGCTGGGAAGACAGCAGTCGTGGGTATTGTCGACCACCGACCAGCGCATAACATACTACTGGCGCGTCGACGAGCCGATAGTGGGCGACGACAACTTCGCCCTCGTGCTCGGCATACTCCCGAGGCTCGGATGTCTGCCCTACGGCAACGACGGCCAGCCGGCATGGAACGTGGACATGCCCTCGCTCTTCGTCAACTCAGTGTTCTATGCCCACTCGAAAAAGATCAACTGGCCCGCGACGATAGTAAAGCAGGACCGAGGCACGTGGACCACAACCCCCACGGCGAGATACGAAGGCCCCAGCGGCACCCGCACTCCCGACGGCACACTCGACGCCGCCACAGCCATGTCGCTCGGATGGATAGGCAGCGAGCCGCTGACATTCACCACCGGCGACATCATCAGCGAGCCCTACCACTTCGAGCACCTCACACGCTGCCGCTGGATAGCCCTCCGTCTCAACTCTTCCAACGACGGCTACTCCGACGCCAAGCTCTATGAGCTGGCCACCACCGTCTGGACCGAGGATAACGACCTCGAAACCAGCCGCGTGTGGTGGTACGGCACGCTCTGGGAGGCACTCTCCGAGCGACCCACCGACGAGCCCTGGTTCGACTCGCAGCAGTGGCAGATAGTAGGCAGCACATCCATCTCGCTCGGATTCTACAGCGACGGCCCCGACCCCACGCCCATCATCGGCCTCTCGGTACGTCCGAGCCACGTCGACGAGGTGGTGGTGCCATACATGCTCTTCAGTCAGGAAGACGTGACCAGCAAAGTTACCTCATGGCTCTGGGAGCGCGAGAGCAACTACCCCGACCTCGACGAGGCATGGAAGAACTCCGCATGGGTGGACCCCGCAGACCACTCGAAGGGAAAGAAGAGCGAGACACGCCGGTTGCACATCACCACCGACGACCTGCCTACGGGCTGGGATGCCAACTACGGCAAGGTCGGTTTCAAATGCACAGCCTTCTTCGGCTACGGCGATGAAGGAGCACAGATAATCAACAAAATCACAATAGTTTAAAGTTATGAAGAAAATCATCAACACCGCGCCGATGGCGGTCATCACCACGCAGCATACGCCCTGGTCCGTATTGCTGACACTGAAGCCGCTGGACAATGGAACATACACCCAGGCACAGGATGTCACCAAGAACCTGTGGTCGCCCGACAGAAGGATTACGCCGCTCGTCATCGAGCCAGTATTCAGCGCCTACGACAAGGACATGAATCAGGAGGTGACGGTGGAGCCGACCTATGTATGGTACGTCAACGGCTCTGTCGTGCCGTCGTCAGCCACCGCCGCCGACGACTACTATATCATCGGTCAGGGATCGCAGCTGAAGGCAGGCTCTCTCGTGGTTCGCAAGAACGTGGCCTTCGACGAGCCTGTAACCATCAGGTGTATTGCCACCTATCAGGAATATACCGCCGACGAAACTGTGCTCCTCACCACAGAGAACAAGCCTGAGATATTCTATCAGGTGGATGTCATGACCCCCAACACCGTGGAGTTCCACCCGTTGACCGACGCTACGTCGCAGAAGACCTTCAAGGCATTCGTGCAGCACGGCAATGAAGCCCTGGTATGGGAGAACGTCATCGGGAAATCCATCAATGCCGTTGACCTCGGCTCACTGTCATGGAGCCTGTCGGAAGGCGTATTCTCTGCCGTCCTCACCACAAAGGCGAAGACCGACGGAGGTGCCGCACTCGCAGGCTATGAACAAGACCAGCCGCTTGCTGCCGACAAGACCATCAGCACGTCCGACGGCGATATCCGCATCAAGGATGCCGCATATTCGTCGGCCGACGACTTCAGGGCAGCTATGTACGGCAAGGTACTCTTCTACGAGTTGGCCACGAAGACCGTCAACGAGAGTTTCGCCACCGCCATGCGTAAGACTACCGGATTCTTCTGGTATCTCGACGGTGAGCTGATAACCAAGGACACCTACGGCTACGTGAGCGGTCAGGGTATGGAGACGCTGATTCTCGATGCCGACTACATCGACAACTCCATGATAAGCGTGAAGCTGGCCATCCCCACCTTCGAGGGAGGCAGCGGCGATGCTTCAACAGTAACCATGCCCACATCACCCAGCAGCAATGCCAAGGCACAGAGCGGACTGGTGTGGATATGGGATAATGTGACCGTGCTGCCTACGGCTGTCGGAGGCAACTACGTGTCGCAGTTCTCCGAGAACAAAGACTTCGACTCGGTGGCAAAGGTCAATGCCAAGGACCTGACAGCCGCCGTCCGCGCAAAATACATCAAGACACGCTGGTATACCCATGCCACCGACGACATACAGTCGGTGAAGACATATTACGGCTACAGCAGCAGCGTACAGATACCCGTTTCGGCATTGCGCCGCACCAGTGGTATCAACGTGGAGGTGGGCGTAGACGTCTATCTGCTCGGCTACAAGCACCCCGTGACCGACCCCGAGACAGGAGAGATAACACTGGTGCAGGACGAGGTGCTGATAGAGAACCCCACACCGCCGGTGGTCATCACCACCCGTCGCACGGTGCTGTCAACGCTCTTCACCATCAAGACCAACGACGACGGCACGCTGACACAGCATCAGGATCTGACAAAGAACATGTGGATTCCCAACCGAGCCGTCAACCCGCTCATGCTCACACCCGTGTTTGTAGCCATCAACGATGGCGGAGAGCAGGAGGCGCTGAACATAGAATATAAATGGTATGTTAACGGCTCCCGCATCACCACCACCATGACCAATGCCGACTACTATCTGGCAACTGACGGCGGCAGTCTGACGGGCGACCTCGTGGTACGCAAGAACGTCAACTGGGAAAGACCTGTCACCATCAAGTGCGAGGTTACCTATACCGACAACCTCCGCATTGATACGTTTACCGAGCAAAAGGAGGTGCTCCTCACCACAGAGAGCAATCCTGACACGCTCTACATCGTGACCCTCAACGTGCCGAACACCATTACCTATCATCCGCTGACCGACGAGACATCGACGTTCGACATCCATGCCGCAGTGCAGTATGGCAAGGAGTTGCTCGGCGAGTCGGCACAGATAGCCTATTTCTGGTATATCGACGATGAGCTGGTGACAGAAGATACGATAGGAGTAGTCGGCGGCATAGGCACATCGACGCTCGTGGTCGATGCAGAGTTCTTCGACGGAGTGACCATCACCGCAAGGATAGGCATACCCTATTACCCGTCGGAGAGCAGCTCAACCCCGGTATTGCCCACCGAGCCCAATATCAACCCCTCCGCCCGCTGTGGTCTGGTATGGGACTATGAGAAGCCCGTGCCTGTGCCTGTAGGTCTCGGAGGCAATGTGGTGCGTGCCAACAGCGGAGAGAAACAGTTCGACTCCGTAATCCAGGTAGGCGCCAAGGATATCAGCGAGGAGAAGCGCAGGAAGTTTGTCCGCACACAGTGGTTCAAACACTCTACCGATGACGTGCAGGACGACAGGACGATGTACGACTGGGGCGCACAGACAACCCTTCCTCCCGAAGAACTGCTTACCTCGGGCAATGTCAACACCGAGATAGGCGTCGACATGTACGTCCTCGGTCCGTATAAGGCCGTCGTTGACGAGGCGACGGGACTGAGGGTCGTTGACGACAAGACAGGAAAAGTAGTAGTAATGAATGATTAAACAACATAAGAACATGAAAAGAGTAAGTTATTATTCAGTATCGGCAGAGGTGGCAAGACTGTCAGGGTCGCTCGCTACCACCTACCGCACGAAGGACGGAAGGTTTATCCTTTCCGAGAAACAGGTAAAGCGCATCCCATCGTCTGACGACAAGGCCAGCAACCCTGACATCGTAGAGATTCCTGAGAACGAGGCCCGCAGGCTCATACAGCTCGGAGGCTATCAGATGGGAGAAAAGAAGTAACCAACACAAATAAAAGTATACGACTATGGCAAAAGTAACCAACAAATTCTACATCAAGGCCATCCATGATGGTAGTTCAATCTATGCAGAGCTGGTGAGCACCACACCGCAGCTCACACAGCGTGTAAGACCTGACGGGTCATGTATCCCTAACTGGAACGAGGGAGAGACGGGTGCTGTCAATCCCATCCTCTACCCCAACGTGAAGATGGGCAGCACATCCAAGGCTCCGCTTATCGACCCCGCGAAGAACGAGGGATTCTACTACAACGGTTCACTCATCACATGGACCACTGTGGGTGGGAAGAAGGTGAGCAGCAACTTCACCGTCGTCGAGGGCGGCACCACCTATTATAAGTTCCAGTTGCTGGAGAGCTATTCGCACGACGGCATCACCGGTCCTGCCATCAAGATTATCCACAACCTTGCCGATGGTGACAACTCCGACAACGACATCATCCGCTTCGACGGTCATGTGGAGGAGTCAGGCGAGCCCATCGTGTTCTCCGTCGGACAGGTCATCCGCATCACCACACAGGGAGCGTCGGGATTCTCATACACCTACGGAGGCCGTTCGTTCGTCAACGACGAGGAGCCGAACAACGCCATCTACGTGCAACTCTTTGAAGATTTGTCGAACGACCCGACGGCGGCAAACACCTATAGCGTGCTGTGGTTCCAGGAGGGCGGCTCGCAGATTACCGGCGACAGGGTAGGCTCTACGACATCCGCAGTAAGGATAAACAATGTGGACATCCCCGCCAACTCGCACTACCTGAAGATGTCGCGTGCCGACATCGACGACAATGCCGTGTTCCGTGCCGAGTTCTACAAGACGAAGACACCTGGCACGGGCGTCACTCCCGATATCGTGGCCTTCATATCCATTGATGACAAGGACGACAAGTTCGAGATGTTCATCGTCTGCGATACCGCAGGCTCATACGGCCAGAATGACATTTCCATCCGCAGTGGGCAGACTGTGACGATGAAGGCCTGGATGGGCAACAACAATGTCAAGGCCAGTGAGTATGCCGATGCCTCTGGTGCGCATCCGTTCAACAGTTTCAAGTGCCGTCTGACCGACGACACCAACAATGCCACCATCACCTCGAACGCATCCAACCCGACCATCACACCGGGGTCACTCGACGCGAACGGATATTTCGACATAACCAGGTCGAACATGACGATCAGCTCCGTAAAGGTGAGCGATACACCGCTGACAGTGACCAAGGGTGGTTCCATCACCATCGGCTTCGACTTCGTGGATGCCAACGGCGGAGGCGTAACGGGCTATGTATTGGCAGAGGCAACGACAACAGTGTAATTGAATCAGTATGAGCAAGACAAGAGCAACAGGGGTATTTACCATCACAACGGTTATCGACGGCGAGAACGCGATCCGTCTCGACCTGTCGAACGAAATGGACATGGTGCAGACCGACTCGGCGCTGAAGGTGACTACGGCACGCACGGTGGAGACCATCGCCCGCCTGTATGACGGTGCCGGCGAGGTGGACATCAGCGGCACTACGCTCACCGTCAGCGGTCTGGGCGGTCTGACGTGCAATCAGTCGCCGGAGGGCACGGGCAAGAAGGGGCGCAGGCTCTCCATCGCCTTTGCCGTGGGCACTACGATAGCAGCGGCCTACGATATAGTGGTCGGTCACAGCCTTTCCCACAACGGTACCTCACTGCCCTTGTCTGCCGAGCTGACCATCGCCGCCTCGAAGGGTCAGCCGGTGTTCCAGCTGAAACCCTCGTACTCGGCACTGCCCTGCACCCGTAACGCGGAGACCAACACCCTCGGCAACCCTCCCGCCCTCTCGCTGAGGGTGGTGAAGGTTGACGGACAGAGCAGCGACGAGAAGGAGGCTACGGGCAGTAACCTCACGGCTCTGGGAGTAATCATACGCTACGACAAGAGCAGCATGCCGACATCGGCTACCGGCGGTACGGCATGGCCCGGAGGCAACAGCCTGCAGGCGCTGAACACCGACAGCAACGTGCATATCGCCATGTTCTCGTCGTCAGGACTGCTCCTCGACCGCGAGACCATACCCGTGCTGAAGGATGGCGAGCATGGCGACGGCATCGTGAGCATCACCCGGACATACGGCATCAGTGCCAGCAGCACCACCGCCGACGAGAGCACCGCGCCTGCCGACATCTCGTCGTGGGCGGCAAGCAGTCCGGCAGTGACCGACAAGAAGCCCTATCTCTGGGTGAAGGAGGTGACGGACTACAAATACAAGGCCGACACCACACGATATTACTATATAGGCAAGAAAGGCGACAACGGCATCGACGCGCAGGACTGCGAGTGGGCGTATATCCGCACGAAGACCAACGTGGCGCCCGTCATCAGCGACGACTCGACCTATACCGACCACAACGGCAACAACTACACCAAGGACGACCATCTGCCGAAGGTGGTGGCAGGCACCGGCGGCTTGCTCGCCGACATCGAGAGCGACAACAGCGGCAGCGCGAGCAAGAAATACGAGTGTACCGACGACCCCAAGGGTGTTGACGACACATATAAGTACGAATGGGAGATAAAGCGCACCAAGGGCAGCAGCGACACCTACGGCTCACGCAGCTGGCAGCCATACAGCGGTACGATGACGCTGCACAACAACCTCGCCGAGAGCGTGTTCCAGATTGACCTCGACAACGAGGAGGACCAGTTCGGTACCGACAGCGACAGCAAGGTGCTCGTACAGCAGGTACGCTCCACGGGAGTGCAGCTCTACTACGGCACCGAGGCACAGCAGCTCAACGCCAACAACGCCACGGTGAAGGGCATCACCGCCGTGCTGAAATACAGCGACGACGACACCGACGTGCCGACGGCCGTTGCCGAGGTGACGAAGGCCATGCGCAGCACCACCGACTACACGCAGGGTATCGTGGAGGTGACTGTCAAGACCGGCACGTTCGCCAAGAGCGGCATGTATGCCCTCGTCACCGCCACCTGTGCCCGAGGCAGCAAGACAGCCCGTTTCACGCTGACCAAGCTCATGTCGGGCGCAAAGGGCGATAACCCCGTCATCTACCAGCTCGCACCGACGCAGAAGAGCTTCTCGTTCTCGCGGGCTGCGGACAACAGCCTGACCCCCAACAGCCGTTCGTCGCAGATCAACGTTGCCAAGACCGAAGGGAATACGACGACTGTCATCTCTACGGCACAGACGGGCATCACCTACAAGTGGGGATGGGACACCGACAGCACCGCACAGGCATCGGGTCTCGCCGTGGGCACTTCGATAAGCGTGTCGAAGACCGACGCAGCCTCACATTCGAGCGTATGGGTGGAGCTGAGCACCGGCGACCGCGAGACGCTGCCCATCGTCAAGGACGGCACTCACGGCGACGATGCACAGTATATATACCTTAAGGGCACTGCAACGGATGCGACCACTTTAGGAAAGCTGATCAACTGTGCGGTAAAAATCAACGGCGGCAACGACCAGTCCAAGCACCAGAGAGGACTGAACCTCGTGACCGTCAACCGTCAGACGCTGGCAGTGGTGGAGAGCATCAACTACGACACCTACGGCGAGGCCACAGGCGTGTCAGGGGCGTCAGGTATCACCGACCTTATCGCCAAGCTGAATGCTCTCGACGATACGGTATTCGTGTGCCTCGTGTCCTACGATGCTGTGGGATGGAGCACGGCACTCATCACTGCCCTGCAGAACTACGGACTAAGTAACATCCCGTACACCTCTTACGGTCGCTATCCGTTCCTCTTCATAGGCTACAAGGGTCTCGGCATAGGCAACGGCCTGATGCGAATGCGCAACAAAGGACCATATACCGACGTGGTGGAACTGTCTGTATATATAGCCAACGGCGCCCTCTCGACAAACGACCCGATGGGAATCAGGTCGGCTGACGTGTATTATGCAGTGTCACCGATAGGTCCTAATACGCAGGGCAACGTGCCTGCCGACAACCTCTTCTACACCAACTTCCCCACGACGCTCCTGGCAGGCAACTACGTCTGGGAAGCGACGATGATAACCTATACCAACGATACTACCGAACTGACAGGTAAAGTGTGCCTCGGTCCTACAACGGACTACCTCTCTGGTACCGAGGTCTATGCCGTAAGCGACAGCAACACCACGCCTCCCGACGACAGCCAGTTCAGCACCACGTACACCAAGACCAAGGGCAAATACCTC
>Ga0256407_10013004_pt1 | contig 11208 bp, 10 predicted proteins | sample RumenRJG_04DNA_FD_193489 | JGI IMG/M metagenome (GOLD analysis project Ga0256407, IMG submission 193489) | Bovine rumen microbial communities from Lethbridge, Alberta, Canada - RJG_04 | ecosystem: Host-associated > Mammals > Digestive system > Stomach > Rumen | place: Canada: Alberta... | reverse complement strand
TACCGCCGATTTCTCCTTGACAAACCCCTGCACACCGCATATACTATATAAAGTATAAGTATACCCATGTCCACAGGAGGGCGCGTATGTCGCAACGCAACGCGCAACGAAATAGAGGGCCGGCGCCGCGCGGCCGCGTCGCTCTCAGAGTCGCCCTCGGCGTGGCGGGTGTGTTGCTGGTGGCTTTCATCATCGGCACCATCCGCCGCTGGGAGCAGCGCATCGAGTACCGCGACCGCCCCATCCACGAGGGCGAGATCATCAAGGCGTCGCCCGACGGCCCGCGCATCCTCATCCAGTACGGCGACGGGCTTTATGAGCGCCGCAGCGATGTGGAATCCTCGCTCATCATCGGCGTCGACCACTTCACCGACGGGCGCGGCCAGAGCACCTACGAGCAGGCGGACTTCCTCGTGCTGGTGGTGACGGACAAGAAGAACGACCGCGTCACCGCCATCGAGCTGAACCGTGACACGATGACCCCCGTCGACATTCTTGACGACGACGGCACCTACATCATGACCCTGACCCAGCAGCTGGCGCTGGCGCACACCTTCGGCGGCGATCCCAACCGCTGCTGCGAGAACACGGTCAAGGCGGTCTCCACCATGATGCGCGGCATCGACATCCAGCACTATGTGGCGGTGACGATGGACGCCGTGGGCATCCTCAACGACCAGGTGGGCGGCGTGACGCTGACCGTCCCCGAGGATATGACCATGGTCAACTCCCGCTTCGTGGAGGGCAGCACCGTCACGCTCCACGGCGACGAGGCGCTGGAGTTCATCCGTGCCCGTCAGGGCGTGGGCAGCGGCCTCAACACGGGCCGTATGCAGCGTCAGAAGCTCTACATCAGCGAGTACCAGAAGCTGTTTCAGCGCAAGGCCGCGTCCGACAGCGAGTTTTCGCTCTCAGCGGTCAAGGCCATCAACGACCACATGGTGTCGGACAGCACGGCGCAGGAGCTTTCCGCGATGCTGGACACCATCAGCGGTTACGATCTGGGCGAAATGATCATCCCGCCGGGCGAGAACCGCACGGACGGCACGTTCATCCAGTTCTATCTCGATCAGGCCGCCATGCAGGAGCTGGCGATCGACCTGTTCTATGAGCGTGTCAGCGACGCGTGAGCATACATATCCCTGAGTGTTTTGAAGAGGAGATTGCGGTATGAAAAAAACAGCGCTCTTTTTGGTGGTTGTCGGTCTGTTGACCATCGTCCTCGCCCTGCCGGTCTCGGCGACGATTGAAAAGACGGCTCCGGCTGCGGAGGCGGAGGAGACTGCTGATGCGATGGAGATGGAGGAGTTGGTCATCGAGGAGGAGGACGTGCCTCTGGCCGGCCTCCCCGGCGTGAGCCGTATGGACGTCGGCCGCACGATGATCGGCGCCGGCGTGGTGATGATCGTGGTTGCGGTCGCGATCCTGGCCCACGGTGTGCGCACCAAACACGCCCGGAAGGCGGAAAGCTGAGTATTTCCCGGAACATGACCACAGCAATGTGCCGCTCCTGCGCCGCGTTGCTGTGAGTTCCGTTTTTGAATGATACACAAGAGAAGGTGAGGCCCGTGGGTAACGAAAAGCGGGAGTCCCGCTTGTTCCCGTTTGCATTCAGACACTTGCACGGAGTGATGGCGCTGCTGATGGGATACGACGTGCTGGCGACTGCCATGTCGTATTTCCTTGCGCTGTGGCTCCGTTTTGACTGCGAATTCAGCGAGATACCCGGCAACTATTTGAGCGCATGGCTGCGCTTTGCTCCCCTGTACGCGATCGCCTGCGTGGCGGTCTTTTTCAGCCTGCGGCTGTACCACAGCGTCTGGCGTTTCGCCAGCTATTCCGAGCTGCTGCATGTGCTCACGGCGTCGCTGATTACGGCGGCGCTGCATACCGTGGGTATCACGGTGCTGTATCAGCGTATGCCGATCACCTATTATTTCGTCGGCGCGATGCTCCAGTTCCTGTTTGTGCTGGGCATCCGGTTTTCCTATCGCTTTATCTCGCTGCTGCGCTCCAGCCGCGCGGTGATCGTGGACGAGCAGGCCGTGCGCGTGATGCTCGTCGGCGCGGGCACCGCGGGGCAGACGATCCTGCGCGATACCCGCAACGCCCCGGAGCTGCGGGAGCATGTGGTCTGCATCATCGACGACGACCCGGCCAAGTGGGGCCTCTACATGGAGGACGTGCCCATCATCGGCGGTCGGGACGATATTCTCTCCGGCGCGGAACAGTACAAGGTACAGAAGATTTACGTGGCGCTGCCCAGCGTAAGCGCCGCGACGCGCCGCGACATTCTGAACATCTGCAACGAGACGGGCTGTGAGCTGAAAAACCTGCCCGGGCTTTACCAGCTGCGCAACGATGAGGTCAGCGTCAAGACCATGCGCGACGTGTCGGTGGAGGACCTGTTGGGCCGCGACCCGATCCGCGCGGATCTGGACGAGGTGTTCGACTTCCTGCACGGCAAGCGCGTCATGGTGACGGGCGGCGGCGGTTCCATCGGCAGCGAGCTGTGCCGCCAGATCGCGGCGCACGAGCCGCAGCAGCTCATTATCTTCGACATTTACGAGAACAATGCCTACGACATTCAGCTGGAGCTGCGGGACAAGTACCCGGAGCTGGATCTGCGGGTCATCATCGGTTCGGTGCGCGACAGCCGCAAGCTGTTCCAGGTGTTTGAGGACTTTGCCCCGCAGATCGTCTATCACGCGGCGGCGCACAAGCATGTGCCGCTGATGGAGGACTCGCCCTGCGAGGCCATCAAGAACAACACCATCGGCACCTACAAAACGGCCTACGCCGCCATGGTACATGGCTGTGAGCGCTTTGTGCTGATCTCAACGGACAAGGCGGTGAATCCGACCAACATCATGGGCGCAAGCAAGCGCCTGTGCGAAATGGTGGTTCAAAGCTTTGACGCGAAGATCAAGGCGGGCCGCGCCGGAACGATCCCGCAGCTGTTTACGCACCCCGACGAAGGCTTCGGACATCCCGGAACGCAGCGCGACTGGTCGAATATCAAGACCGAGTTCGTGGCGGTGCGCTTCGGCAACGTGCTGGGGAGCAACGGCTCTGTGGTGCCGCTGTTCCGCCGCCAGATCGAAAAGGGCGGCCCGGTGACGGTGACGCATCCGGACATCATCCGCTACTTCATGACGATCCCCGAGGCGGTGAGCCTTGTGCTGCTGGCGGGTACTTACGCCAAGGGCGGCGAGATCTTCGTGTTGGACATGGGCAGCCCCGTGAAGATCGACACGCTGGCGCGTAACCTCATCAAGCTCTCCGGCCTAAAGCCGGATGTGGACATCAAGATCGAATACACGGGCCTGCGCCCGGGCGAGAAGCTCTATGAGGAGAAGCTCATGGCGGAGGAGGGCCTCCGCAAGACGGACAACGAGCTGATCCACATCGGCTGCCCGATCCCCTTTGACACCGAGATATTTTTCGACCACCTGGAGGTGCTGATGCATGAGGCGTACAGCAATCGCCGTGACATTCGCGACACGGTGGAGCGTATGGTCTCGACCTACCACCCCGAGCATAAGGCGCGGAAAGGCGCTGGGGAAAAGGAACTTGTAAACGCATAAAATGAGCGCAAAGACGGCGACCAAAACGGTCGCCGTCTTTTTCTATGCAACAGCCTGCTTGCAAAAGCCTTCGGATTGCAGTATATTGGAAACAAAGAGAGAAGGAGAGCGAGTATGCACATCCCATCCTGCGAAACGACGGCGCTGACGCTGCCGGATTTTGACAGCGCGCTCGCGGCGGCGCTGCTGCCGAATCCCGCCTATGACACGACACGCTGGCTGTATGTTCCCAACGATTACACGGAGTACCGTTACATCCTCGGCACCCGGGGCGAACGCCCCTTGATCTGCGTGGGCATCAATCCCTCCACCGCCGCGCCGGACGCGCTGGACAATACGCTCAAGTCCGTGGAGCGGGTGGCGCTGCACAACGGCTACGACAGCTTCCTGATGTTCAATGTCTACGCCCAGCGCGCGACGCGCCCGGACGACATGGAGCGAACCTGCAACGCCGCGCTGCATCGCGAGAACATGAAGGCGTTTGACTACGCGCTCTCCCTCTGCCGTGACGCCCAGCCCGCCGTCTGGGCGGCCTGGGGCGCCATCATCGAAAAGCGTGCCTATCTCGCCGACTGTCTGCGGGATATGCTGGATGTGGGGATGCGACATGGCGCGGCATGGTACTGCGCGGGACAGCGCTCCAGGCAGGGGCATCCCCATCACCCGCTCTACCTCCGCAAGGATAGCCAGCTGGAACCCTTTGACGTTTCCGAATACCTCGCCCATGCGCTGTGAGCGCGGGCACGAAAGGAGCCGACTTATGATCGTCACCATCCGAAGCGAAGCCCTCACCGTACAGATCGAGGACGCGGGCGCACAGCTTGCCTCCATCCGGGACAAGCGCGGCGTCGAATACCTCTGGCAGGGGGATCCGGACATCTGGAACCGCCGCGCGCCGCTGCTGTTTCCCTTTATCGCGCGGCTCAAGGATGAGCAGTATCTGCTGCGCGGCAAGCCCTACCACATCGGCACCCACGGTTTCTGCCGCTCCGCCCCCTTTGAGGTCACGGCGCAGAGCGAGAGCAGCGCAACCTTCCGCTATGCCGACACCGCGGAGACGTGGGAGATGTATCCGTTCGCCTTTGCGCTCTCCGTCACCTACACGCTGGAGGGCGACACACTGGTCAAGACCCATCGGGTGGAGAATCGCGGCGACGAGCCGATGCTCTACGAGTTGGGCGGGCACGACGGCTACCGCGCGCCCATTGAGGCGGGGGAGACCATGGACGACTACGCCATCCGCTTCCCGGGCGTGGAGGCGGTCACACCCTACGGCATGGACGCGCAGAACATGATCACGCCCAAGACTGTGACGCACCCGCTTCCAAACGGGCGGATGCCGCTCAAGCCCTCGGCCTACCAGCTCGACACCATCATCCTCGACGACCTGCCGGAGCGCCGGGCGGTGCTGGTAGACGCAAGCGACCGTCCCCGGGTCAGCGTTAGCTTTGATGATTTCCCATACCTCGGCGTCTGGACGGCGACAAAGGACTTCGACACCAACTACGTCTGCATCGAGCCGTGGACAAGTTTGCCTGACGCTACCTTCGTGGGCAGGGAGCTTGCCGACAAGGCGGGCGTTCGCACCCTCGCGCCCCACGCGGCGGAGGAGCTGACCTATCGCGTGACCATCCACAGTTGACAATGAAAGCGCGCCGCGTATGCGGCGCGCTTTCTCACGTTGTGATGGGTGCGGTGGGCTTTTTTCTGCGCCGACGCCTCCGGCGGCGCTTAGCGGGCGCGACCCGCTCCGCGACAACGGGGACGGGCTTGACCTCATCCGCGGGTAAGACCGCGGGCTTTGCGAGTTTCTTCGGTTTGGCGGTGGGCTTAGCGGCGTTTATGCGGCTGAGGCGGTAGGTTTTGACGTCTTTGGATTTCACCTTGCAGTTGCAGCGGTGGCAAATGAGACAGGCATTGTCCCAGGTGCGATCCAGCGTGTCGTCGATGCGGCGCAGCACACCGCCGCCCCGCAGGGGCTTGCGGCAGACGTAGCAGCAGCCCTCCTGCTGCTCGCGCAGCTCGTCCTTTTTCTGCAAAAACGCCTCGATGTAGGACTCCACCGCGCCGTAGGTCTGGCGCAGTTTGGCGCGCTTTGTGCGGCTGACGTGGAGATGCGCGATGTGGACGATGGATTCCTCCTTGCGCTCGTTACAATGCCGATGGGTGCGCACGGTGTTGCGCGGCGAGGTGATGCGCTTGCGCAGCGCGGAGAACTCGGCGCGGTCCAGATACTGCTCGTTCCACTTATAAATGGCCTGCGGGATGACGTGGTCGATGGTGCAGCCGCTGGTGATGGGCTTGCCGCAGATCGCGCAGATCGGAAATTCGGGCGAGTCGGTTTTGATCTCTGTGGGCATATGGTTGTCCTCGGTCGAATGGTGTCGTATCATGGCGAACAGTATACATGAGGCGCGAAGCTGTGTCAATGGCGTAAACTGGTTGCATTTTTTCCTTGCCTTTGACGGTATTTGAGCCTATAATGTAGTTGGAACGATATGGAATATATCACGATCCGAAAGGAGCTTATCGGATATGCAGGTTCTGGATTACCTAAAGACAGCCGTGGCGGACGGAGCGTCCGACCTTTTCATCATCGCCGGCGGCTTTGTCAGCGAGAAGATTGACCGCCGTATGCGCAACATCAGCGAGGAACGCGTGTTCCCGGAGACGTCCGAGGCGCTGATCCGCGAGCTGTATGAGCTGGCGGAGCGAGCGATGGACGCCTGCGTACAAAATAAAAAGGACAATTTCTCCCTGTCCGTATCAGGGCTGGCGCGCTTTCGCGTCAATGTGTTCCATCAGCGCGGCTCGCTGGCGGCAGTGGTGCGCGTGATCCAGTTCGGCATCCCCGACTGGCAGGAGAAGGGCATCAAGGAGCAGGTCATGGCGCTCTCGGAGGAGAGCCGCGGTCTTGTGCTGGTGACAGGGCTTGCCGGCAGCGGCAAATCCATCACCGAGGCCTGCCTCATCGACCGCATCAACCAGACGCGGGAGTGCCACATCATCACCATCGAGAACCCCATCGAATATCTGCACCGCAACCAGAAGAGCATCATCAGCCAGCAGGAGGTCGCCATCGACGTGGATGACAGCATCACCGCGCTGCACGACTGCCTGCTGCAATCGCCGGACGTCATCTTCATCAGTGAGATGCAGAGTCCCGAGCTGATCCGCACGGCCATCATGGCGGCGGAGACGGGACGGCTTGTCATCGGTACGCTCTACGCCAAGGACGCGGCCAGCGCCATCGACTACATGGTGCACTCGTTCCCCGTGGATCAGCAGGACACCGTGCGGATGCAGCTTTCCATGTGTCTGCGCGCCATCGTGTCCCAGCAGCTTTTGCCGGGCAGCGACGGCAGCCTGATCCCGGCGTTCGAGGTCATGCGGGTCAATCCGAACATCCAGCGCTTCATCCGCGAAAACGATTTGCAGGGCATCAAGGCGGAGATCGTGAACGCGAACCGCGACGGGATGCTGTCCATGGATCAGTCGCTGCTGGGCCTCTACGGCGAGGAGCGGCTGGACAAGGAGGTCGTGCTGGATCACGCCATCGACCAGGAGCAGATGCGCCGCAAAATGTGGGTGGTTCGCGCGTAATACAGAGAACCGCCGGCATTGCCGGTTGTACCCTGCTTGAAAACAACAGGAGGGAACCGTTATGAACGATTTCAATTTCTATACGCCGACGCAGGTGGTATTCGGCCGCGGCGCGGAAAACCGCGCGGGCGAGCTGGTGCGGCAGTACGGCGGTACCAGGGCGCTGGTACACTACGGCGGCGGCAGCGTGAAGCGCAGCGGCCTGTTGGATAAGGTAAAGGCCTCGCTGGAATTGGCGGGCGTCGCGTATGCGGAGCTGGGCGGTGTGGTGCCGAACCCGCGGCTTTCCAAGGTGCGTGAGGGGATCGCCCTCTGCCGCGCCGAGGGCGTGGACTTCCTTCTGGCAGTGGGCGGCGGCAGCGTCATCGACTCCTGCAAGGCCATCGGCTACGGCCTGCGATACGACGGCGACGTGTGGGACTTCTACGAAAAGAAGGCGACGCCGCAGGCGTCCATGCCCATCGGCTGTGTGCTGACCATCGCCGCCGCGGGCAGCGAGATGAGCGATTCCTCGGTCATCACCAATGATGAGAGCGGCAAGAAGCGCGGCGTGAGCAGCAACCTTTGCCGCTGCCGCTTCGCGCTGATGAACCCGGAGCTGACTTTTACGCTCCCGGCGTATCAGACCGCCTCGGGCTGTACGGACATCATCTCCCACACCATGGAGCGCTATTTTTCCGGCCCGGAGACGGCGGAGCCCACGGACTCCATCGCCGAGGGCCTGATACGCGCGGTGATGGACGCGGCGCGCCGCGCGGTGAAGAACCCGGAGGACTACGACGCCCGCGCCTGTATCATGTGGGCCGGCAGCCTGTCCCACAACGACCTCACCGGCTGCGGTCACAGCGGCCTCGGCCCCGGCAGGGCGGGGGACTGGGCCTGTCACCAGCTGGAGCATGAACTCAGTGGTATGTTCGACGTGACCCACGGCGCGGGCCTCGCGGCGATCTTCGGCGCGTGGTCGCGCTATGTGATGCCCACCGCGCCGCAGCGTTTTGCCCGCTTTGCGCGCAACGTCATGGGCGTCAGCGAGGCTGACGACGAGGCCGCGGCGCTCGCGGGCATCGCGGCGTACGAGAGCTTTCTGAGGGACATCGGTATGCCCACCAACCTGCGGGAGCTGGGCCTGACACTCACCGACGAGCAGCTCGATCAGTTGGCGTGGAACTGCTCGTTCGAGAATCAGCGCACCATCGGACTGCTTCGTAAGCTGGATCTCGAAGATATGAAAGCGATCTATCGCCTCGCGCGATAAATATAGAATAGAAAAGGAGACAAATATCATGAAGTATGAAATCAAAGGCGAGAACCTGCCCGTCGTCCTCTGCGACGTCAACGACGGCGAGACCATGATCACCGAGTCCGGCTCCATGAGCTGGATGAGCCCCAACATGGAGTTGTCCACCACCAGCGGCGGCGGGATCGGCAAGATGTTCGGCCGTTTGCTCTCCGGTGAGCATATGTTCCAGAACCGCTATACCGCCCACGGTCAGGGCAAGATCGCGTTCTCGTCCAGCTTCCCCGGCTCTATCCGCGCGGTGGAAGTCACCCCGACCCGCTCCGTCGTGGTGCAGAAGTCCGCGTTCCTCGCCTCCGAGGAGGGCGTGGAGCTGTCCGTATTCTTCCAGAAGAAGTTCGGCGCGGGCCTGTTCGGCGGCGAGGGCTTCATCATGCAGAAACTCTCCGGCAGCGGCACCGTGTTCCTGGAGATCGACGGCTCGGCCATCGAGTACGACCTCGCCTCCGGGGAGCAGATCCTGGTGTCCACCGGCCACATCGCCATGATGGATGAGACCTGCTCCGTGGACGTGCAGCAGGTCAAGGGCATCAAGAACATCATGTTCGGCGGCGAGGGGCTGTTCAACACGGTCATCACCGGCCCGGGCCATGTGATTCTCCAGACCATGCCGCTGAGCAAGTTCGCTAACCAGCTGGTTCCGTTCCTGCCCACGCAGACGGCCTCTGCCGGGAACAAATAAGATGAGGGGCATCCGACGGCTTTTCGCTCTGTTGTTGGTACTTGCCGTCCTGCCTCTGTCTGCATATGCTGCCGCGCCGGACATTTTGTCCGGCGCGTGGTATGAGACGGCAGTGACGGAGATGTACGACGCGGGAGTGCTGAGGGGCTACCCCGACGGCACGTTCCGCCCGAACCGGACGATCACCGCGGCGGAGTTCATCTCCATCCTGGTCCGTCAGACAGGGCTGGAACCCTCGGCGACGCAGACGAAGCACTGGGCGGCGGGACTGCTGGAGACCGCCCGCGGCCGCGGCTGGTACGACTGGGACGAGCTGCCGCCCACCGGAGAGGGCTTCGACCAACCGATCCCGCGGCAGCTGGCGGTGAAGGTCATGATGAACGCGCTGTACCCGAACGCGTCCTATGACTTCAACACCGAGTCGCAGAAGCTCCGGGATTTCGTCCAGCTGGACGGGCGGTACTATAACGCCGTGCTGGGCGCCTACGCCGTGGGCCTGATCCATGGCGACGACAAGGGCAATTTCAACCCCAGGAGCGGCCTGACCCGCGCCGAAGCCTGCATGATGCTCTATCGCGCGAAAAACGGCAGCAGCGTCCCGACGGAGACAAAGACCCCGTCGGAGACGGCGCCTGTCCCGACGCCGGTGACGGCGGCGCGGGGCGGCGTGAGCGAAAACGGTTGGTTACAGGTCAAGGGCACACAGCTGTTCAGCGAGCTGGGCCGGCCCATTGTACTGCGGGGCATGAGCAGCCACGGCCTGCACTGGTTCCCGCAGTACGCCAACGCCCAGTCCGTTCAAAACATCGCGGCTTACGGCGCGAATCTGTTCCGCATCGCCATGTATACCGGCGAGGGAGGTTATCTGTCCCAGAGCGAGACGGTGAAGCGCCAGCTCATCGCGGCGGTGGACGCCGCCATCGCCGCCGATCTGTACGTCATCATCGACTGGCACATTCTCTCCGACGGCAACCCCTCGGCGCACACGGCGGAGGCCGTGGCGTTCTTCCGGGAGATGACGGCGCGCTATGGTGACAATCCCGCCGTGCTCTATGAGATTTGCAACGAGCCGAACGGCGGCGTGACCTGGGCAAGGGACGTGAAGCCCTACGCCGAAACGGTGATCGCGGCAATCCGCGAGGGCGCGCCGAAGTCGATGATTTTGGTGGGCAGCCCGACGTGGAGTCAGGACATCCATGAGGCGGCGAAAGACCCGCTCACGGGCGACAATCTCATGTATACGTTCCACTTCTACGCCGGAACCCACGGCGCAGAACTGCGCCGGCGCATCGACGACGTGCGGGCCAAGGGCCTCGCGGTGTTCGTCTCGGAGTGGGGCACCAGCCGCGCCGACGGCAGCGGCGGGGTGTTCCTAAACGAGAGCGGGGAGTGGCTGGACTTTCTGGACGAGCGGGGCATCAGCTGGGCCAACTGGTCGCTGTGCGACAAAAACGAGACCTCGGCGGCGCTCCGCCCCGGTACGCCCAGTGACCGCCCCTGGACGGAGGCGGATCTGAGCGAGTCCGGCAGATTTGTATTTTCACGGTTCACAGACGGAAAGTGAGGAAGCTATGGCAGACGTTCGGCAATTGATCGCGCTGTGTCAGGGCAAGCGGGTCTATATCCAGACCCACAACTTCCCCGACCCGGACGCCATCGGCTCCGCTTTCGGGCTGCAACGGCTTTTGCAGCGATACAGCATTCCGACGAAGCTCTGCTACGACGGGAGAATCGACAAGCTCAGCACCGAGAAGATGCTTGAGCTGCTGCACATCGAGATGCTCTCCGCCGAGCAGGTGGGGCCGGAGCTGCGGGAGGACGACTGCATCATCTGCGTCGACTCCCAGAAGAATGCGGGCAACATCACCGATTTCACCGGCGACGAGATCGCCGCCATCGACCACCATCCGACCTATGTGGAGGTCAAATACCGCTATGCCGACATCCGCAAAGTGGGCGCCTGCTCGACCATCATCGCGCAGTATTATCAGGATCGGGGCATCACGCCCGACCCTGCCGCCGCCACGGCGCTGCTCTAC
>Ga0256407_10013003_pt1 | contig 11208 bp, 3 predicted proteins | sample RumenRJG_04DNA_FD_193489 | JGI IMG/M metagenome (GOLD analysis project Ga0256407, IMG submission 193489) | Bovine rumen microbial communities from Lethbridge, Alberta, Canada - RJG_04 | ecosystem: Host-associated > Mammals > Digestive system > Stomach > Rumen | place: Canada: Alberta | collected... | reverse complement strand
TGCAAGAAAGTGTTAAAATGAGCAATACTTAATAAAATACTCGAAATTAATCATGAAATCTTGACTAATGATTTCAAGTGTATAAAAAGCATCACTCAATTATCGGACACTCCCTAATGCCCATATTTTTGTGCAATTCATCCACGACTTATAGAAGTCATGGTGTTCTTGCACAATTTAGATAAAGCACTTTTTCACAAAAACATCAATAACTTTTTTTAAAGACAAAAAGTATATCAATTATGTAGGAGGGAAATGATGAAAAAAATAAAAATCTTTCTTATATTACTTGTTTTATTTATCTCTATTAGTGCTGTTTCAGCTGAAGGAAACTTCACAACACTGCAAGATGAAATTCATACAAGTACAGAACGTATTGAAATAAATCAAAACTATATATATGATAATTCTACGGATTACAAACTTAATAGTGGAATTCTAGTAAATAAAAGTGATTTTACCATAAACGGTAACGGTCACACTATTGACGCTTCAAATCAGGCCAGAATTTTTAACATTAATGGAAATAACATAACAATCAATAATCTGATTTTCATTAATGGATATAATAATGATACTGGGGGAGCAATTTTTTCAAATGCAACAATCACATTAAACAATGTTATATTTACCAACAACCGAGCTGAAAACGGAGGAGCAATATTTACAGAAAACACAATTACAATTAACAACGCAACATTCAACAACAACCAGGCAAACTCATATGGAGGAGCAATCAACACAATGGGTAAAACCACGATAAACAACACAACATTCAACAACAACAAAGCATCAAACGGCGGTGCGATAATCATAAGCAATGAAACTACAATAAACAACATAATACTTAACAACAACCAGGCAAACGCACCAGGAGGTTCTCTTTATGTTGAAAATTCTGCATTAAACCTAAAGAATGGAAATTTTAAAAGTGAAAATACATCACAGAGTCTAATTTACCTGACAAACTCTTTAATTTCTATTGAAAATACCACTTTTGCAAATACAACTTCCGATTATGCTCCTGCAATTTATTTTTCAAACAGCAGCGGAAAAATTAGAAATTGTAATTTTGTCAACCTGAATGCATTGATAAGCGGAGGAGCAATAGGGATTAAAGCACTTGCCAATGAAATGACTATAGAAAATTGTAACTTTATAAATACCAAATCTCAAAAGAACGGAGGGGCAGTTTATGCAGACGTTGCCGGAGGAACACATTCAAGTGAAAAAAATGCAAAATCCATTAAAGTAATCAATACGACATTCGTTAACTGTAATAGCGGATTTGGGGGAGCCATATTACAATTAAATGGAAACCTAAATATTGAAAAATCCAAATTTAACAGCAATAATGCATCTGTAAGCGGCGGCGCAATATATACCTCATATACGGATTTGAACTTAAAAAATAGTGAATTTATTAATAATTTCGCCTTTAAAAATGGTGGGGCAAATTATATGGAATTAACAAATTCCACTATTGATAATGTATTATTTATCGCAAATAAAGTTGAAAATAACAGTATGTTGAATCCGAGCACAATTTATGCTTATGATTCAAGTTCATATATTAAAAATTCATTTTTTAACAATTCCAAGTACAGTATTTCTTCAGTTTTCACTATTGATTATCTTGATGAAAATAATACTGTAAATGATGATGAATTCAATTGGGACAATAAAATTTACCTAAATGGAGTTGTTGATGAAGGAATAAAAATCAAGCTGATTAACAACAGCATTGATGTTACAAGCATTCCATCCAAATTTGATTTACGGGAATGGGGATGGGTAAGTCCTGTTAAAAATCAATTAAGTAAGGGTTATTGTTGGGTTTTTGGTACAATAGCCAGTTTAGAATCTGCCCTTTTAAAATCAACTGGTGTGGAATATGATTTTTCAGAAAATAATATAGGAAATAATGGAATAATCTACAGCAAATATGGAAACACAGAAAATACAGAAGGAGGCATCCCCACAACAGCATTAGGAGCTATCCTAAGTTGGTCTAACCTAGTACCTGAAGACTGTGACACTTATGATGATATAGGCAAAGTATCCGACATTATAGGTTCCATTAATACAATCCATGTTCAGGATGCACTTTTAATCCCTGTAAAAAAAACTGCTGACCATGTCAATACCAATGAAACAAATAATTTAATCAAACAAGCAATGTTAAAATACGGATCAGTTCAGGTATGCTATTTTGGTGAGGGATTGACAATTGACGATGTTCACATATATCACAATAATACATATGAAAACAACCACGCCGTCTGTCTAGTCGGATGGGATGATAACTACAGTAAAGATAAATTCCCGATTAAGCCTCCGGGTGATGGTGCCTGGATATTGAAAAACAGCTGGGGCAATAATACAGGCATTAATGGATACCAATACATTTCATATTATGATACTTCCCTTTTGGCACCAGATTCCGACGGATTTAATGAAACTCCATACGGAATAGCTTTTATAATTGAAAATACCGAAAATTACAAATATAACTACCAGACTGATTTAATAGGACTTAGAGGAACAGATGAAAACTATACATATTATTCAAACGAATACATGGCTCTTGCCAATAATCTTTTAGGTGCAGTCGGTACTTACTTTAACGATTCAGGCATAGATTATGAACTTAAAATATATGTTAATGATGAATTGAAAATCACACAAAATGGAACAAGCGACTTTTCAGGATTTAAAACAATTAAATTAAATGAATATGTCCCAGTTAAAGAAAATGATGTATTTAAAGTGGTGTTTAAAAATAACATGCTTCCTTATCAATCCAAATCAAGACAGCATTACCTAGAAAATACTAGCTTTGCAAGTGCAGACGGCATAAACTGGATTGATTGTGCCATGTCAAATATGACGGCATGTTTAAAAGTCTATGCATTCGATTTACCTATATACACAGAAAATCTGGTTAAAATATATAAAAACTCTTCCCAATTTGAGGTAAACATTGGTATTGGCAATAAAACTGTAAGCTTTGAAATTAATGGTAGAAAATATAATAGAACCAGTGATGAAAACGGAACCGCAAGATTGGCTATCAACTTAAATCCAGGAAATTACACAATCAAAACAACATTCAACGGTACAACAGTCGAAAACACAGTTACCGTATTGCCAACATTGATTGCAGAAGACTTGGTTAAATACTGCAGAAACGCTTCACAGTTCTTTATTTCATTAATTGATGGTGAAGGTAATGCTGTAACTGGCAAAAACATTACCCTGAATATAAATGGCGTTTTCTATAACAGATTAACCAATGAAAATGGAACAGCAAAGCTAAACATTAACCTGGAACCTGGTGAGTATATATTGACCGCTACTGATCCGTTAACCGGACTCCAGATGTCCTATAACATCACAGTTTTACCAGTGCTATTTGCCGACAATCTGGAAATGAAATATAAAGACGGATCAACATTCAACGCATTAGTCCTAAACGGCGAAGGAAAGCCTTTGACAAATGCTAAAGTAACATTCAACGTCAACGGAGTATTCTACACAAAATATTCCAACTCTTCAGGAATAGCTAAACTAAACATTAACCTCATGGCCGGAGAATACATCATCACCTCCGAATATGATGGAATGAGAATTTCAAATACCATTACAATAAAGGATTAATTAACTTAATCCTTTTTATTCATTTTTTTAGCATGAAATTAAGCACTGAAATTGAAATATATGGGCTTATAGTTGATTACCAAACTTTTGGTTATATGTTTCGAAGCATTTATCATGAAGTTTTGTATCAAAAATCGATTCAGCATAAGTTTATGGTTAAATCTTTCAAAAATAATATAATTTTAATTACAGATTCAAAAAAATGAACTATAATTTTAAATCATCAACACATGATTTGAATTTTACTGCAGCTTCCCCAATAGCTACGATTAAATTACAATCACATCCAAGCGCCTTTTTAATTCCGTCTTTAACTTCATCATGGCTTGCACCGAGTGTTCCTTTCTTTACAAAGTCATCAACAGAATCAAATATGATTTTTTCGGCTAAAGAAGAATCTTTTAAAAGCAGTTCTTGAGCTGTTTTTTGCGATGCAGATGATGCCGGAATCACATATTTTGAAAACTCCAATGCACTATTAAATATTTTCAAATCACCCTCATCACCGGATTCTGATGATATTGTAATAACGCATGTAAAATCGCCAAATAAGTACTTGAATTGACTTAAAACTGTTTGAACACCTGCAGGATTATGTGCATAATCCACATAAATCTCTTTAGAATCAATTTCTGCAACTTTCTCCATTCTTCCTTCCACACCTGAAAAAGTGGCGATTGATTCTAAAATTTTATCATACGGCAATTTTAAGAATTCATGTGCTGCAATGATAACTCCAACAACATTATAAACATTGTGAAGTCCATCCATTGCCATTTTAACGGTTAATTTTTCATCAGGAGTATGCAAATCAAATGTGCGATTTTTCAAATCAATATTTGTTGCAATGTAATCCACCTGCGGGGTCGTGATGCCACATGGACAGAAATAATATCCGCATCCTGAAATTAACTCTTTTACTTTAATTTCGCGTCCGCAAACACATTCTTTCGGATTGATTCTATCAAAAGTCTCGTCAACTCCAAAGGTAATTAAATCCCCTTCAAAATTATACTCTTTTAAAAGTCCCATTATTGTCGGATCCTGTCCATTAACAATTAATTGTTTTCCATTTAACTCCTCTATGAATTCTCCTTTAACATGTGCGTAATCCATAAAGCTTCCCAAATCATTTAAATGATCTGGAGTTATATTGGTTATTAATCCTGATTGGATGTTTGAATTTTTTACGATTCTTTTTACAGTTCCCGGAACTCCAAATGTTCCAACTTCCAAAATAGCTACATCCCCATCAAGTCTTGACTGCAATATTGGAATGTATTCGGCATTTCCCTGCATTTTTTCAAGATTATGTTCTGAAGGAGTGATTCCATTGTCATAAGCTATTTTTTTAAGTAGTGTTGTTGTGGTTGTTTTTCCATTTGTTCCTGTTATTCCAAAAACAGGTTTATCGGGACTGAATTTCTCAATTACATCATTAAGTTCAAATAATGAGTCGCCTATCTTTTGAAAAATTGCTGAATTTTTAGATAAGCTTGCCGGAGGCACTATACAATCTGACTTTTCGAAAAATTCATCTGGAGTTTCACCATAATAGAGCTCTATATCATAGCCTTCTAAAGATTTTTTAAACCTACATTTTTCAGAAGAAGATAAATCTGTTCCTATTACATCATATCCCCTCTGATTGAGTATTCTTGCGATTAAATTTCCATTTGCACCGCAAACTCCAATTACTCCAAATGTTTTTTTAGTCATATTTTTTACTTCCTTCGTCAAGTCCTTTCATGATTTTTTCTACTGTTGTAATTCTGTCATATGCTATAAGTGGTCCCATGTGAAGAATTATGTCTCCGGGATTAGAATATTTGAATGTTTCAGCTGCTGCAATTTCTATATTTTCAACTGCGACCTTTTGGATTTTAGGATTGGTGACTGCATCCAATAATTCATGTGCGGCTTCCATTTCAACTTCCTGCGTTACTTCATTAAATCCACTTGCAATCACTGCCTTAATATCATAATTACTTACAAGTTCACCGACTTCTGCTTTATCACGAACGGATAATGTATCAAAATGATCAAGGAACAGGACTACACTTTCATCTTTAAAGTAATCCAATGTTATTTTCATTCCATCATATAAAAATGCAGAGTCCAGAATTACTTTTCTTCCATTATAATTCCCTACATCTTCCATGTGTGCAGGCAATCCTTTAAATGCGGTTAATGCATCAATGATATCTGATTCCTTAACCCCATATGTTAATGCAACTGCACTTGCTGCAACGGAATTTTCAAAAAAGTAGCTCATCATGTAGAAGGGCGTGGTAAAGTTGCCATTATTATATTCAATCGTTAAGGATTCATCACCAACGGTACCTTTAAAATCAACATTTTCATCTAACGCATAATATAATGCATCGTCTCTTTGAGGATTTATTATATCAAAACATGAGTAATTTGCGATAAATGTTTCAGACATATTTTCAAGGATTAATTTTCTCTGCTGGTATTTTTCAAGCGAACCGCCAAACTCAGATAAATGGTCTTCCGCAATATTAGTTAAAAGACCAATTTTAATATTCAAACTATTTAAAAGGCCAATAGTACCGTGAGGAAGTTCAAAAATAGCTATATCACAATCATCAGCTTTTCCTTTAACAATTCCATCAATAATAGCTTCAGAAACCAAATTATTAACTAAAGAAGAGCAAGACCAAACTTTATATCCTGCCTGTTTAAATAAGCTGGTTGTAATAAAAGTAGTTGTTGTTTTACCCATTGTACCGGTAATGCCAATAATGTCAACAGGAATCAAATCATTTAAAATGTTGGAGAAATCTTCATTAGTTAAAACGCTTACATTGGATTCTTTAATTAATTTAGCGATGGGAGCTGAATCAGGCAATGTGGGAGGAGCGTAAACCGCTTCAATCCCATCCAAGTTAGGAGATTTATTTCCCAAATCCAATTTAATACCTTCATTTTCCATTTGAAGTAAAATTCTTTGAACATCATTTTTAAAAGCTGTGATTTCTTTTAAATCAGTTATAATAACATTATGACCTAAATGATTAAGTAATCTTGCAACAGGCCTACTAGCATTTCCTGCACCAACAACTAAATAATTCATAAAAAAACAATCCCTATAATTTATCTAATATTAATATATGGTTTTATTTAATTAATAAATTTAATTAGATTATTTTTTAAATCTTCTTACTTGAGTTACACCAAGTGAAATTAATATTAATAATATTACAAGAATTGGATTACCTGTTGGATATTGTGATAATTTAACTGCTCCATTTAAATGGGATTCATTTTCGTAATTATCAGCAGTAGTATTATCTGGATAATCATCGCGATATACTAAAATATCTGTTATTGTAGCATTGCCCTCATATTTTTCATCACCAGAGTATTCAATATCCACATCCCAGTCCCCTTTAATTAATCCTGGCACTTTAAATATAGCCTTACCCTCTTTAATTTTTTCAGTGTATTTTTTACCATCAACAGTGATTGTTATGGTACCTGTTGCATCATCAGGAACTGTTACAATTACAGTAGCAGAATCACCCTCTTTAATTACATCACCTGAAGCTTTAATAGGGGCTTTAACTTTATGTACAGTGAATTTAACAGTTGTAGTGCTTGGCAAGTATTTGTCATCACCTTCATAAGTAAATTTGGCGATATACACACCATTTGGAAGATCATGAATTATTAATTTAGCAACTCCATTAATAATAGTTGCATAGTATCCTATACCATCAACGTCAATTAATACTTTTCCAGTTGCATCTTCCGGCAGGACAATAGCAGTGATTAATTCATCATATCCAACAGGAATGTCTTGAGCAGTTCCTGTTATGGTTGTAGGGCGTTTGATTACTTTAAATTGACCTGTTGTGTAATTATCTCTGTATTTATCATCACCACTGTACTTAACAGCAACAGTCTTATCACCAAATGCTAATCCATCAACATAGAATACTGCTTTTCCATCTTTAACCTGAGCGGAATATTCTTTAGCATTGATTTCAATAGTAATTATGCCTGTTGCATCAAGAGGAACTGTTACTACTACAACTTCAGTATCTCCAACATAAATATCCTGAGCTGTAACATCTATTGGAGTATAATATTTTGGAATGTTTACAGTTGCATTTTCCATTGATGGACTGTGAGTCTCATCACCAGAGTAAATCACAGTAATATTATGTTTACCTGGAGTTACATTAGTCAAATCAATGATTGCAGTTCCATTAATAACAGGTCCTGTGAATGTTTGATTTTCAACAACAATAGTAACATTACCAGTAGCATTATCCGGAACAACAACGACAACAGTACCATTACCCAAATCAATTACTTCAATATCAGTATTGCGACTAATTACTTTGAAAATGGTTGAATTATCTGCATAAGTGTATTTATTATCACCATTATATCTTACACTTACAAAATATTCGCCTTTAGGCAATCCTTCAATCACTAACTCTCCATTACCTCCGCTAATCGCAACAATGTATTTTACTCCTTCACCATAGTATGCGCCCAAGGTACCTTCATTTAAATTAAAGACATATACTTCACCATCAATTACCACAGTTACATTTCCTGTAGCATCAGCAGGGACAAGTAATCTAATGACTTCATTTTCACCAACATAAATATCATGTGCAATAGGAATTACAAATGGTTTGACTTTGTTTACATCAAATAAAGAAACATTTGAAGACGGCAAGTATTTATCATCACCAATATAAGTTAAGTTAACATTATATTCTCCTGATGGGATGTAAGGGATGTTAATTAAACCTTCTCCACCGGTTACATTTACATAATAGTTGGATACACCACCAATATCTATTAATACCTGACCGGTTGCATCAGCAGGGACTTTAACTTTAATGGTTACGTATTCACCAACTGTAACGCTTTCAATTTCTGCACTTACTGAGGACTTATGTTTGTATACAGTAAATTTGCCTGTTGTAAAGTTAGCAGTATTGACATCATCACCAGGGTAAACTACAGCAACTGTTTTTAGACCCGCGGTTAAGTTTTCAACTTCAAATCTTGCAACACCCTTATTAATTGTAGCAACATAGTCTTTACCATCAATTTCAATTCTGATTATGCCTGTAATATCTCTACCAACAGTTACATTAATTTTTGCAATATCCCCAACATAAATATCACTTACATCAACACTAATAGGAGTAATAACAATAGGAGTCGGGACAGGAACACGAATTGTTATAGTATCATTTACAGTAGCATCAGTATGGTTTTCATCTCCAGAATAAACAACAGTAATATTATGTGTACCATTAGTTAAATTACCTAAATCAATGACAGCCGTACCATTGATTACAGTTCCATTGAATGTTTGATTCTCAACAACAATAGTCACATTACCAGTAGCATTGCCCGGCACAACAACGACAACAGTACCGTTACCTTGATCAATAACCTTTATGTCATCAGAAGTTATTTTGTTAACAGCGAATTTAGTAGCATTTACACTAGATTTATATTTTCTATCACCAGGATATTTAACATCAACAGTGTAGTTTCCAACTTTAAGGCCGGAGACAACAAGAATTCCTTTACCTCCAGCAACAGAAACATTATAATCTTTACCACCAACACGAACAGTCACAATTCCAGTTGCATCACCAGGAACAGCAATTTCAATAACTGCTTTTTCACCAACAGTAATGTTATCGGCTTTAGCTGAAACAGTTGAAGGAACTTTAGATACTTTAAAGCCAGTAGTGTTATGTGCAGTCAAGTACTTATCATCACCAAGGTACTTAATAGTTACACCATATTTTCCACTATCAAGACCAGAAACAGACAATTGACCAATACCATTTGTAATGTTAACAGCATAGTCAACACCACCAACATTAACAATTACAGGCCTTGTAACATCAACAGGAGCAGTGACATTAATTAAAACATCCCCACCAACATTAATGTCTGCAGCATTAACAGTAATTACTGGATTATGTTTTTTAACTGTGAAATTAGCAGTCGTGAAGTTAGAACTGTAGTTTCCATCACCAAGATAAGTCACAGCAACAGTTTTAATACCTGCTGTTAATTTTTTAACATTAAATCTTGCAACACCATCATTAATAAGTTCAAAGTACTCTTTACCGTCAATTTCAATTCTTACCTTACCAGTAGCACCATCAGGAACTGTCACATTGATTCTTGCAACATCACCAACATAAATGTCATTTACATTAACTTTAATTGGAGTAATGAGTTTTGAAATAGTAACAGTGGCATTAACAGTAGCATTAGTGTAATTTGCATCACCGGAATAAATCACAGTAATATTGTGAACACCAGTAGTTATATTAGTTAAATTAATAATAGCAGTGCCGTTAATCACAGTACCATTAAATGTCTTATTCTCAACAACAATAGTCACATTACCAGTAGCATTGCCCGGAACAATAACAACAACAGTACCGTTACCCTGATCAATGACCTCAATTTCTGTGGAAACTTTATTAACAGTTAACTTAGTGGCATTTGTACTGGAGAAGTATTTATTATCACCATTGTAAGTTACATCAACAGTATAGTTTCCAGCTTTAAGGTATGGAATAACGGCCTGAGCAGTTCCTTTAACAATACCAACAACTACAACAGTTTTATTTACTCTAACGGTTATATTTCCAGTAGCATCCTTAGGAACAGTCATGTTAATAATAGCCACATCACCAACAGTAATGTTATTTACAGCAACAGTAATAGTTGAAGGAACTTTAGATACTTTAAAGCTAGTAGTGTTATGTGCAGTCAAGTACTTATCATCACCAAGGTATTTAATAGTTACATCATATTTTCCGCTATTAAGGCCGGACACAGGCAATTGACCAATACCCTTTGTAATATTTACTGTATAGTCAACACCACCGACATTAACAATTACAGGTCTTGTAACATCAGAAGGAGCAGTGACATTAATTAAAACAACATCCCCAACATTAATGTCTGCAGCATTAACCGTGATTACAAGATTATGTTTTTTGACTGTGAAGTTAGCTGAAGTATGGTTACCAGTATAGTTATTATCACCGGCGAATGAGGCATAAACTGTTTTTATGCCTGCAGTTAAGTTTTCAACTTCGAATCTTGCAACACCCTCATTAATAGGTGCAAAGTAATCTTTACCGTCAATTTCAATTCTTACTTTACCCGTAGCATCATCAGGAACCGTCACATTGATTCTTGCAACATCACCAACATAAATGTCACCTGCATTGACTTTAATTGGAGTAATGAGTTTTGGAAGTGTAACTGTAGCATTCACGGTAGCGTTAGTGTGGTTTTCATCGCCGGAATAAATCACAGTAATATTGTGAACACCCGGAGTTACATTAGTTAAATTAATAATAGCAGTACCGTTAATCACAGTTCCGTTGAATGTCTTATTCTCAACAACAATAGTCACATTACCAGTAGCATTGCCCGGAACAATAACAACAACAGTACCGTTACCCTGATCAATGACCTCAATTTCTGTGGAAACTTTATTAACAGTTAACTTAG
>Ga0256407_10013002_pt1 | contig 11208 bp, 8 predicted proteins | sample RumenRJG_04DNA_FD_193489 | JGI IMG/M metagenome (GOLD analysis project Ga0256407, IMG submission 193489) | Bovine rumen microbial communities from Lethbridge, Alberta, Canada - RJG_04 | ecosystem: Host-associated > Mammals > Digestive system > Stomach > Rumen | place: Canada: Alberta | collected... | reverse complement strand
TGGTCTATCACAACTGGCAGTCTGCCCTCGCCATCTTCCTATTGATCTTCGGCATATTCCTCTATGGCAACCTCCATTATAATAATAAGGTACGCGTGAGCCTGGATCTGAAATCGTCGAAGCCGCTGCCTCGTGAATACCGGGTGGTGATGCTCTCTGATCTCCATCTGGGCTATCATAACCCCCGGCAGGAGTTTGCGCGCTGGGTGGATATGATCAATGCCGAGCAGCCCGACTTCATCTTGATTGCCGGCGACATCATCGATGGCAGCATGCGTCCCTTGATCGAAGAGAAGATGGCTGAGGAGTTCCATCGGCTGAAGGCACCTGTCTATGCCTGCCTGGGCAATCATGAATACTACGCTGGCGAACCGCAGGCCCAGCAGTTCTATAAGGATGCTGGCATCCATCTGCTGATTGATGAGGCTGCCGTCATCGATAGCTGCATCGTCATCATTGGGCGCGATGATCGCACCAACATGCGCCGCAAGCCCGTCAAAGACCTTGCTAGCTCTTCACTCTTCACTATCGTATTGGATCACCAGCCTTACAACCTCGATCGCTCAGAGGCTGCTGGCGTCGATTTCCAACTCAGTGGACATACCCATCGCGGACAGGTATGGCCCATCTCCTGGATCACCGACCATATCTATGAGTGCTCGTGGGGAAGCCATCAGCGTGGCAACACGCAGTATTATGTCTCTTCAGGTATCGGCATCTGGGGCGGCAAGTACCGCATCGGCACCCAGAGCGAATACGTCGTTGCAACCATCACAAAGTAGCAAAGCCGGATGCTCCGAAGCGTCCGGCTTTGCAATGGTTGATCAGCACTTCTGCCAGAGGTTGGTGCCTGTTTTCACGATCATCTTCTCCTTTACCCAACGGCAGATGATGGTCTTCACCACAGGCGATTCGTTGTTGGAGAGACGAAGCGATATCAGATCCTCCTTGGTGAACTCCTTGGGCAGGAGATCCAGATAGCGGATGTTGCCCTTCGAGGCCTGGGGACTCAGCTGGCCGTTGCGCAGAGCATCGATCTTGTCGCCGTAGATCTGTAGCTGGTAGTGGAGACAGCGCTCAGCATACCAGAGAGCAAACTTGATGGCGCGCTCTGTCTCCTTGTGACCTTCGAGCAGATAGGCGATGATGCCAGCACGAAAACCGTTGAGGGCAGCTCGACGACGAAGCACATCGAGCGAGTAACGTAGGGTCTGAAGATACTCCTGGCGCTTCGACTCGTCCCACTCTTCGATGGCCTTGTTGATCAGAGGCAGATCGACCTCACCCTCCTCGTCCATCAGGCAAATACATTGGCGCTTCACTTTCTCCTCTTCCTCCTTGGTCCAGACCTTGAACTGAGGCATCTTCGCACCCACCATATCAGGCAGCATCACAGGCGTCACTCGGCTGACGAGACCACTCTCTGCATCAGCAAAGAAGGCTCGGCACTTGTTGGGTGTACCACACAGGATCATATTGTAATAGAGAGTGACCTTGCCAGAGAACGAGTCCTTCGAGATGCGATGCTGACCCCAGGGCTTGTTGTCGTAGGCCAGTCGGAAGAGGTCGTTCTTCTCTGTCCACGCACCACCCTTGTTGTTCTTCAGCACCGTCTCAATCTCAGGGGCATAGGTGAAGAGATGCTTACCCTTGGCATAGATAGCCCGTTCGAGGAAGGCCGACACGCCGATGTTGGGTTCGATAATGCGAATCTGGGAACATGGGTTCTCCACCTCCTCGCCATTCTTCTTGGCCAGCGAATAGGCAATCTCCTTCTGCCATTCCACCTCGTCCTGCTTGATGATGGGATCCATCAGCAGCTCGAACTCATTGTCGACAAACGACTTACCAGTGGCCTGAGGTGCCTCGATATCGACGATGAAGCTGGGAGAGTTCAGCTTGCCGTCGCGATACTTGGCTCGGATGCCAGTAGCCAGCGTGCCCAGCATGGGCATCGCAGCGATGAGTGTGGCCTCCTTGAACTCTTCTGGAGCATGATCAGCCAGATCCTGCAGGATGTTAGGCAGCTCGTTATCGACAGGTGTGACAAACGCATCATCGACACTTTCAGAGCTGGTCTCCTGTGCGGTTCCCAGCGATGCCAGCAACTCTTTCATCAGCGAGGGCATATCCGTAGGACGGACACTGCCGACTGCGCTCTTGATGGTAGAAAGCACCTCGTGATCAGAAAGTCCCCAATGAGGCAGGATCTGGAAAATCTTCTGCTCGTTGAAGTCACAGATGAATCGCAGATAGCGGCTCATGGTGTAGAGGGCTGTGTTGCGTTCACCCTCGGCAGGAGCATCGCCATACCCCAGTTTCCACAGTAGCGACTGCACGATCTTCTCGTAAGGGATGCCCTTGTAGGAGTCTCCTCCTGACCCCTCCAAAGTGAGGGGGTGATCTGCCTCTTTATTAACCTCCTCCTTTTGGAAGGGGGTGGGGGAGGCTTCGAAGATGATGGGGTCGAGCAGCTTCACATACTGCTCTGAGACCATGAAACAGCATCGGGACAGATCCGTTACGTGCGAGTCATAACTGACACCCAGCCGACTCGCCAGCTTCTGAATGTCCTCCTCGATAGATAGTCCTGGTGTGCGCCAAGCCCAGATGTGGGTTCCCCCACCAGCACTTTCGGCAAAATAGACGATTCGGAACTCCTCGATGAGGTTTTCCTCGTGTACCTTATTCCAAAGCTGCTCAGTCAGACCCTTCTCGTCGATATCGAGAAAGTAGAGTCCAGAGGCGACAGCATCTTCGGCCTTGCGCGTACCATTGTTAAAACACTCTGCAAGAGGCAGCCAAACGGGCAGCTCCTTCTTGCGATCCAGGTTTTTGTTCTGCTTCACGTCTGTGAGGATCTCCTCTACGTGATTCTTCGCCAGCAGTTGACGATAAGCAGCCATGCTCGCCTGGCGAGGTTTGCCGCTAAATGATGATGCTACTAGAATCATATCGGCGGCAAAGGTCACAAGGGTAATTGCACCTTCAAACTGGGAAAATTCCCATGAGAGTGCAATTAGTTCTTTGAGCGTACTAACTTATTGTATTTCAGTAGGATCGAGTTGGTTGAATTTTGCAGTTCCTTCGTTTCTTTTTTCAGACCTTCCTGAATATTCTTTCTGTATGTGCCCTCATGGTGCTTTGTAGTCAGTTTGTCTGCTAGTTCGCCATCGGATTTATTTCTAAAGACGCCCATTTTCTTCATGGCTCCCACTATACGGCAGAAGAAGATGGTGGTAAACTGATGGTTGTGCGGACTCTTGCGCGACACTTTCAGACGGGCGATGATGGTCTCATCGTTGATAATCTCCTGCCACATCGCCTCATAGTGGGGGAACCAGGCATCATTCACCAGATCGTTCAGCTTGCTGGCTGCTTCTAATACGGCATCGCCAACGCACTGATGATCGTTGAGTACCAGTTGCTCTTCGCCAAACTTGGTCGTCGGGTCAAGCTCTCTGGCTATCTCTGAGAGCGCAGCCAGATGGAAGATGAAGCCTCGCAGGTCGTCGTCGCTGAGGCCGGTTTCGAGAAACGTTGCTTCGAAGGTCTCGCGGTCGGTAGTCCATTTGGCAAACAGGCTGCCAGCAACCATGCCCAGTTCTTCGCGCTCTTTGGAGCGTTCTGCCGTCATGATATCTTTCCACGAAAGGTTATCGTTCACCACGCGGAGGGTATTGCGATGGTCGTCCCAATACAGATTCCACTCGTTGCTCTTTCTCACGCGTGCGAGTACCTTATTAAATAGTTGGGCCATCGTCTGGCTGCTTTTTCGGCTCTGTTGCAACATATTCACGAACATGTTGGGCAGCAACATGAGTACTAGTATCCATATCAGCATCATCTGCAAGTTCTCGCCCATCTGACGGCCGAGTTCGTCCATCGCTTGGCGCATGTCTGATACGCGTTTGTTTACCTCTTCCTGATCGTTATCTTCTGTTTTCAGCTTTTGGATGATCGAGGCCACCATCATCAGATCCTCCGGCTTCAGATGCTGCGCACAGATACCGAAGAAGTACTCCATAGGCGACAGCTTCTGGCGAATGGCCTCTTGCTTCGCGGCAGGCAAGGCATCGTGTTGCGCCAGCAACTCAATGACCATATCGAAAAATGAGACTTGCTGACTTTCTTGCTGCTCGCTTAACAGATGACTTGCCACTGCCATCACCGACTGGCGGATACTCGCGTTTGAAACGGTCTTGGCTGCGCGTTCGAGATACTCTGAGAACAACATTGCACAGGGCAACTTCCTCAGTTCCATCAGTGCTATCATGCTGTTCTGCATGCGCATCATAGCCGCATAGATCTCTGCCTCGATGCAGATGTCCATACCCTCATCTATGTCGTGTACCAAGGCTTCGAGGCGCTCTGTGGCCACCTCCCAATGACGGCAGAGCTGGGCAGTTAGTTGCTCGGCGTGTTTATCGTCAACGATTTTCTTGATGTCTGCTGTAGTCATATTTCTTGTTCGTCTTTTCTGTCTTTTCACCCTATTGGTTACATAGTTACAGCTGTAACCATGTATCCTTTTCCCCTAAAAAGTGCTTGGTGATAGTCATATAAGCAGTTGATTATTAATGGATTATATTGCATTTATTCTTATTCAGAGCCCTCAGCGGTTACATGGTTACAGTTGTAACCGTAACCATTTCCTATACTAGGTCTCGGAGGGGTGAAGATTAAGGCTCGCAAGGGAAAGGATTAAGGGAAGCAGGGAGAAAGTCAGTAGTTTTCTATCATCTTCCTGTACCCAAACGATTGTTCGCCTATACGCAAACGACCGTGCGCCTATACGCCATTTCAAGCGCTTAAAAAACTGTTGTCCCATTTATATCTCCGTGTAGATATGCTCCTTGCCTCTGGGAGTCTTCAACAGCTTAGGATTGTCGCCCTTCGTCCACTCGTTCAGTTGTTTGCGGGCGGAGTAGAGGGTAAGTCCTGTATGGCGGGAAAACATGCCGGCGGTGATGTAGCCATGATTCTTCTGTATGCACGCTCGCATCATTTGCTCGAGTTTTTCCTGATCGGCCAGAATCTCCTGTGTGTCAGGGTTCTGATAGCGACGGAAACCGTCGTGCCATTTTTTCATCTCCTCGTTCCAGCGTTTACCTGGATTATACTCCACACCGTCGAGCCTCACGTCACGATCCTTCACCAGGTCAGGGTCAGTCAACTGTTTCGTCAGCGACAGCTTGGGAGCAAACGAGCCGATGGGCGTATCGATGCGGTAGCCCTCGGCCAGGAATCTTCCGGCAACCCTGGTAAACACGTCGAAGGCACGGCTCAGTTCACCGTATCGGAGGGCATAGTTGCGCTCGCAATAGTCTTCCAACTGCTTCATCGTCAGTTTCATGCCACTCTTCGGGCGCACATACACCAGATTCTTCCCGTCTTCGCCTTTTACTGGCGTCGGGTGAACCTCATACCACATTCCACTGTTCTTTCTCGGCATAACTTTTGTTGTATGTAGATGATTGTTACTCCTGATCTTCGAGGTAGAATTTGGAGTAGGCCACGTAGTGTTCGGCGTTGTCGGTCTGTCCTGGGCGCACAGGCTTAATGTACTTCGCAGGTACTCCTCCCCAGATCTCGCCTGCAGGAATCTTCGTGTTCTGGAGCACAAGGGCACCAGCTGCCACGATGGAGCCTTCGCCCACCTCGCAGCCGTCGAGTAGGGTAGAACCCATACCGATGAGGGCATGATCGTGGATGGTACAGGCATGAACAGTCACATTGTGGCCGATGGTCACATAGTTGCCAATATGCGTAGGACCTGTGTCGAAGGTCACATGGACGCACGAACCATCTTGGATATTCGTGCAGTTGCCGATGGTGATAGGAGCCACGTCACCACGGACGACGGCATTGAACCATACGGAACATTCGTCGCCCATGGTCACATCACCTACTATCGTTGCGTTCTCACTGAAATAACAGTCCTTGCCCCACTTGGGCGAAAGACCTTTGTAACTCTTGATTAATGCCATAATGCTTGCAAAGTTACGAAAAAAGCTTGTAAAAGCGAAGCGATTTTGGAAGATTAACGCAATTCGGCCTGAAATAAAGGCAAGACGGGGAAGAATGAAGAAGTACAATTTGGGGCTGAAAGCAAATTGGAGAGGATTGGTGAAGGAGTTAGGTTGCCAAATCGTAACCCCTTTTAGCCATCTCCTTCATCTTTGTGGTGAAACTGTTGAAGCTCGTCAGCAGTTCTTCGACAAGCGAAGCGGCAAGCCGATTACCTCGTAGGTACTGCGCTCTATTGATATAACCTCCATAGTCTATTTTGTTTTTGTGAATTTGCGGGCAAAGGTATATCAAAACAAACAAATGATACTGCGCTGAAAATTAGTTCTTGGTTTTTAACACAGATATGGAAATCCTTATACTGCAAGCCTACTGTCCGATGAGCTTGCTCAACCTTGGTGTGCGGCAACTCCCATTGCGGCATTTGGGTCATAAGGGGGTAGTAGGCTACCCCTATTGTGGCATCACTCCGCATGGGTGGGATTAGGCTACCACAATTGTGGCACTCCCTGCAAGCAGGGGGTATTAGGCTACCCCCTATTGCAGTAACCATTCTCAAGGTTAGTTTTGGGGGAGGGGGGAGATTAGAACAGATTTTGTTCCACTTACAACTTCTCTGGTGTTAAGAAATTATAAATTCGGACAGTACCATGCAGTCTTTCTACTTTTGGATACACTATATAAGAAAAAGAATTAAATTTGCAATACATAATAATTTGGTTTATGAAGAAACAAAGTATTTTATGGATGCTGGCGCTTATATTGTCAGGAGTTGTCAACTTAGCAGGATGCTCTTCGAATGACGAGGAGCCTTCTGACTATGTTCAGGACGTTTATGGAGAATTAATGGGACTGACCAGGAAGAGTGGGGTTAGTGACAGCTATGGTATTGTCGTCAAGCTGTTCGAGAGGAATGGTCTGAAACTGCAAGTCGTAGACATTACCGAACAGTTTGAGTCAGCCACATTCAATAGCAAGAAGATTCCTGTCAATCATGTCTATGTAGAGCAGCTACCATCAGCTATTCAGGGATTACTCATTATGGGTACGGGTTCCAGAGTATGCAGAATGGAGTACAAAGGCGAATATTATTATGACATCTACAGTATAGTTTCCAGCGCAATGTTCAACATCTATAATAGCGAAGGTGAACGCCACAATTTCCAGAGCCAGGCGGATTTTGAGTCGTTTATGAGCAAGGCCACTGACATCAGCTGTATCCTCGTCCTTACAACAGAACCAGTGAAGAATGCCGAAGGAGCACCTAATTATCTCGTTGGCTACTGGCAAACCGACTGGCAGCATCTGACGCACGACGGGCAGCAAGCTACTGTCGCCCTCTATCCCAACCTGCCTTTCAGCATCACTGAGGTCATGGCCTTCAACGATGACGGCACAGGCTATCTGCGAACCATCAAGACATACAAAGATGGCACCAACGAGGTGGCCCTCGACCCCTTCAACTACGTGCTGACCGACTATCATGGCGGAGAGCAGTACGGCTATCATGGATACTATTACAAATGCTACTTCGCCGCTGGTGATGCCATCGAGTATCTGGGACGTTTTTACGACAATATGCAGACACTCTACAGAGGGCTGTACTTTGTCAACTACCCTTGGTTCAAGCAAACGCAAGACAGCTATGAATCACTTAGCGTCAATGCAGGCCAGAAATATGGCAATCCGGGCAGAGACGACAATAGTCCTATCGTAGGCAGATGGTCAGGAGAATTCAAGAGTGACGAGATTGAAGCATCAGGTACTTTTACCTGGGTATTCCGTTCCGACAATACAGGCTACAGACTCCTGAACGGACAATTCAGCGAGCCTTTCGCCTATACCGTCACCTATCAGGGCTCGAATGCCGAACTGACCATCTACAAATACAACACCGGCTTTACCATTGACGAAGGTTTTGGTAAGAGTATCGTGGACATAGCCTTCGACCCCACGATAGTGCCTCAAGGAGTGACCATCAAGGCAAAATTAAATGGTAACACCCTCGAAATGGAGAGTTGGGATACGTATCAAAGGGAAGACTGACCCCTATGGATAGTCAAACGCTGATTGTCAGATGCAAGGCCGGAGAGCGCGAGGCTTTGCATCTGCTCTACGAACAATACCGCCCCAGACTTCTCAACATCTGCAGACAATACGTAAAGGATAACAATGTTGCAGAAGACCTGTTGCATGATGCTTTCGTGATAATTCTGACTTCGCTTAACCAATTGCGGGATGATGACAAGTTGGGATCATGGATGGCAACGATTGTTCGCAACGTGGGCTATCATTATAAGATTCATTTGGATAAGGAGCAGGCAGCCCTCCAACAGATGGGCATCGACAAGCAAGGTGCCACCGATCCTGGTATTACGCCTGACTTTGAGCAGTTGCAAAAGCTCGTTGCCCAATTGCCGGCAGGCTATCGGCAGGTGTTTCGTTTGTCTGTATTCGAAGGATTGTCACATCAGGAGATCGGCCATCTGTTAGGCATAGCTCCACATACCTCGTCCTCTCAGCTATCCCATGCCAAACGAATGCTTAAGATACTGATTAAGCAATCGTGGGTGCTGATTCTGCTTCTCATTGCCATCCCGACGGCAATCTGGAATTTACTGCAGAAAGAAGAACCAGACACTGTTAAGGATTTGAAACCTGTCAGTTACAATTCAAAGCAAAAGAAGACTCAGCCAGAGCCAGTTGTTGAAACCCCACACGACAAACCGGTATATGTTTCAATCAGCAAGAGGCCTTCTGTCCATTCCATTCGCTATCAAACAGAAGCAGTCATCTCACCCGACTCTATACCATATATGGAGGAGCATATCGACACCTTGAAAGAGATAGCGCAAGCCATTAAGGAAGAGACTCTGAGAGATACAATCATTTTCCGACATGAGCCGATTCCTGCCTCTGAATACGAGCCTCATCTAACAAAGGAAAGCCCTTCTAAGCCATCCGATTGGAATATCCAATTGGCCTATAGCGGTCAAACAGGACGGCGCGACAACTTTATGGCAGCTACCAACATCAACCAGCAGAGCTTTGCCTCCGCTTCCAACACCTTTATCCCAACAAACTATTCGTTCAGCAACTGGATTGACTACTCATGGTCTCTGAACAATGCTTTCCCTACTGATGAGATCACTACAGAAACTCGTTCGCTGATGGAGATTGCAGCACAAAACTCGATGATTAATCATGGCGAAATGGTGGCACAACACACACATGAATTGCCCTTTAATATCCAGCTAACCTTGAGCCGACAACTTACCTCCCGGCTCTCCATCGAAACAGGTCTCAGTTATACGCAAATGAAATCCGTGACTATGACTGGAAGCACATCGGCACACATTCAAGAGCAGCAACGCCTGCGCTATATCGGTATTCCACTCCGATTTGGTTGGAAATGGTACAATAAGTCACACTTCAGTCTCTATTCCTCAGCAGGTGCGATGTTAGAGTTCCCCATAAGGAGCACGCTGAGCGTAAACCATATCACGAACGACACCACAACCTTCAGCAAGGAATCCACACTCGATGTTCCCATACAGTGGTCTATGTCTATAGGTCTAGGCATTCAATATGATCTCACCCCGCATCTTGGTATCTACATGGAGCCCAGCCTGCAATATTTCTTTAATGATGGTAGTAACCTCAATAGTTATCGTACAGAGCATCCTCTTAGCATCACCCTGCCTATCGGCCTGCGCTTCCATTGGTGACAAAACATCAAGTTATTGTGACTTATTTTAGCAGATTCCGACCCTCATTTCCTTCCAGCACTTGCATCTGCTGAATGGCTATTTGATTGAGTTTGACAAGCCTCTCGCCTTGTGGGACTCCAGCATTGATAAGCACGGCATTGATGTTCTCCATATTCGAAAGACATATCAGCTCATTGATAGTTGCGTAGTCACGGATGTTACCTTTCAAGTCTGGATTGTCTTCGCGCCATTGTTTGGCTGTCATTCCAAACATAGCTACGTTGAGCACATCGGCTTCCTCGGCATAGATGATACTTGCCTGAGTTGCCGTGATTTCTGCTGGAACCAAGTGGCTCTTAATGGCATCCGTATGAATGCGATAGTTGATTTTGGATAGTTCTCTTTTGGCAGTCCATCCCAATAATTCCTGTTCTTTTGCCTTCAAACGTTGGAACTCCATGACAAGGTAAAGACGGAACTCAACGGAAATCCACGATGCAAACTCGAAGGCTATATCAGTTTGGGCAAAAGTTCCTCCATAGCGTCCCGCTTGCGAGACAATCCCAATAGCATTGGTAGCTTCAATCCAACGAGTAGGCGAAAGCGTGAACGCATTCAAACCTGCCTCTTTTCTAAACCCCTCGAATTCGAGGGGGTTAAAATTGGGGTTGTGAAGTGTCTCCCATATACCAAGAAATTCCACGGTATTGCGGTTACGCATCCAGTTCGCTATTACTCCATTGGGGTCAGTTGCATTTTTCTGTCTGGCGATGTCTGTGATGCTAATGTAATCTATACCATCTTTTGACATAGTCTTGATAGCTATATCTTTGACGATAATCTCATTCTTCTTTGCCATAGGATAATCGCTAATAAAATTATGTGTGCAAAGGTAGCACAAAATCATAAGACTAAAGAAGAATGAGCGAAAAACCTTCATAAGTTTTGTAATCTCATATATTCTGTGTACCTTTGTCCTGACAATGAGCCATTGAAACAGGTTATCTCTCTATCCTCCGATAAACAGAGTAAGTTTGAGATTTCTTCCAAAGTTACGAAAAAATTTGGAGATTAAGAAACTTATTGCTACTTTTGCAGAAACAAAAGCAAAAAAGGAAGAGTATGAACGAGAATGAAAAGCAGCAAGGACTGCAGATTGAGTTGCCGCAGGATGTGGCACAGGGAGAATATGCCAACTTCGCTATTATCACCCACGGCTCCAGCGACTTCGTCGTCGATTTCGCCCGTGTGTTGCCAGGCGTGCCCAAGGCTCAGGTGTGTAGCCGCATCATCCTGGCCCCGGAACATGCCAAGCGCCTGCTCGGTGCACTTCAGGAGAATGTCATGCGTTATGAGAAGGAATTCGGTCTGTCTTTTCCTAATTTTGGTTGACAGTTTTTTGCTTATTTCCTGATGTGGTTGACAGTCGTTTTACTGAACAAGTTGACAGTCTTCCTGACATCGTTGA
>Ga0256407_10012999_pt1 | contig 11209 bp, 7 predicted proteins | sample RumenRJG_04DNA_FD_193489 | JGI IMG/M metagenome (GOLD analysis project Ga0256407, IMG submission 193489) | Bovine rumen microbial communities from Lethbridge, Alberta, Canada - RJG_04 | ecosystem: Host-associated > Mammals > Digestive system > Stomach > Rumen | place: Canada: Alberta | collected... | reverse complement strand
AGTGACTGCGACAGGATCCATTATGTCGGTGGCCAAAAGGTTTTCGGCCAGCTCGCCGATGGCAAGCGTTTCCTTTAAGTGCTCAAGGGAAATCACGCCCACCAATTTTCCGCCTTCGGAACGGACGGCATAATTCAAATTGTTGTGGCGGGAGAAAGCGTCGAGTATTTCCTTAATCGTTTGGTTTTCCGCGACGATTGACGGCGACTCTTGCGAGCAAATTTTATCGTTGCCCCAGGTAACGTCGGCCACCTTGGTGTTTTTCTTAATGTCTTCCTCGGTGATGTTAAGGCCCACCTCTCCCGCCTTGGTCACGCCGTACTTTACGAAAATCGGGCCGACAAGCTGGACGATAAATGTCGTCGCCGTGATGATGAGCAAAATTTGCGGGCCAATCGAATCTGCAAAATCGTTCCCCGCCGCGATGGAAAGTCCAATCGCGACTCCCGCCTGCGAAAGCAAGCAGCAGGGCAAGTATTTTCTTACCGTAGCCGGAGCCTTTGTAAGCCAAGCGCCAAGCATCGAGCCGATGGTCTTTCCAAACGAGCGGCCCAAAACGTAAACAATGGCCAAGACTCCCAAGTAAGGCGTGATGATCCAAATGTCAAGCTTGGCTCCGACAAGAACGAAGAACAGAACGTAAACCGGCGGCGTGAATTTTTCGACCAGCTTAAAAACCGGCCGCGTCTTTGCCGGCGCAAAGTTGACCATAAAAAAGCCCAACGCCATCGCCGCCAAAATGTTGTCCAAGTTCAAAAAGAGCGCGCAGCCCGTGCACAAGAATAGGCTTCCCAGCGCGAACGAAAGTATGCGGCCGTCTTCGTTCATAATGTTTTTTATCATGAACATCAAAAGCGCTCCAAAAGCGCAGCCCAGCAAAATAGAACCAAAAATGTCGCGGCCTATCATCAATAGCTGCGCGCCAAGCGAGACCGACGCTCCGTTTAAAAGCGGAGACGAAATCGAATTGGCTATCGCGTACAAAATCAAGGCAACCGCGTCGTCCATCGCGACAATGCCGTAAACGATTGTCGTAAGCGGGCCGCGGGTCCTGTACTCAACCAAAACGTCGGTCGTCGCGGCTGGCGCGGTGGCGGAACAAATCGCTCCCAAAATCAAGCCCATCGCGATAGAAAGCGGCAAGTTCCCGGAGACAGTCAGCGAAATCGCAAAAATGATTCCGCCCACAATAAAAAAGGGCGTGATCGACTCAAAAAGCAAAATGCCCACAAACTGCTTTCCGTATTTTTTGATTACGTTAAGCTTTAGCTCCGCGCCAATCAAAAAGCCGATTAGCGAAAGCGAAACAGTGCTGACGGGATTGAGCGAGGCGATGGTGGCCTTGCCCAAAAGCTGCAGGCCGCTTGAGCCGATTATGATTCCGATTACGATGTAGCCCACAACCTGCGGGATTTTGAGCTTTTTAAAAATGCGGCCGCCAAGGGCTCCAAAAAACATTATTATGCCCAAAAGCAAGACAATTTGCGTGGCTTGAAGAGAATAAAAATGCATCGCCTTTGGCAACAGGTCAGAAAACGGATCGTTCATATTCCGACAGTATAGCGTTTTGCGGGAACAGTGTCAAAGCGAACTACATCAACTCGCTTACGATGTCGCAGGGATTCTTGCCGTCGTAAAGATAGGCGTACATGGCGGCGGCGCTGACAACGCGGCGGCCGTAGTCGCGGGTTTCCGCAAAAGGAAGGGTTTCCAAAAACATGTCGCTCCACAATTGGCCTTGCGAATTAAGCTCGATTTTGCTGCTTCTAATCCAGCGGCGGACGACGGTAATCCCCGCGTTGTAGGCAAACAGAGCCAACACGCCGGAATCGTCCAAACGTTTTTTCATGTGGGAATAGTAGTAGGTTCCAAAGCGTATGTTTGTGGCAGGATCCAACAAATTGTAGTTTTGAACCTTTAGGCGTTTGGCGCAGTCGGAGGCGGTCGCTTCCATCAATTGGGTCAAACCGATCGCTCCGGCGTGGCTTTGGATGGCCGGCTCAAAAAAGCTTTCGGTCCTGATCAAAGCGAACATAAGATAGTCGTCAACCTCAAACTCTTTGGCCGAAGCCTTAATGTAGTCCAAAAAGTTTTGGGGATACAAAAGCTCAAAGGCCTTTCGCGAAATTTGAATGCCGTCAAGGTTTGCCGAACGCGCGATCATTCTTAGGCTTTTTGAATAATAGTCGTTTTGGTCGTTGGCCATTTGGCGCAAAAAGTCGCTAAGGCGTTCCACCGTCGGCAAGTCGATCATCTTTTTGTCCATGTCAAAAAAGATTTTCCACTCGTCGTAAATCATTTCGCCAAGGCCAAAATCCGCGTAGCCCAAAAGCAATTTGCGCGCCGAGGCGGCTTGCTCTGGCGAAACTTTTTCCGGCGCAAGGGGAGCGAGGTTTTTAGGCGAAAAAAACATTTTGTCAATGTCGCCAATCGTGTAGCCCAATTCTTTGGCGGCCAAAAGCTTGTAGTAAACAAATGTTCCTGGATCAGTCGCGGCGGCGCATTTGTAGGCGTCCATAATTTTAGCGGCGTCGGCGTTTTCGGTTTGGCTTTGCAAAACGCGAGCGGTCAAATACGCGTATTTAGAAACCGTCGATTGGCTTGCATGGTCTTTTATCGCGTCCAAAACTTGCTGGAACAAATCCCATTTGCCGCCGCTAAAAAGCAAGACCGAAAGGGAATCAAAAAAATCGTCAAAGTAATCCTTTTGGCAAAAAGAGGCCGCGTACTTTTTCAATCCTGCAACGGCTTCTTCTGTCGAAATTTTCAGGCAAGACTGCAAGTAGTACCAAAGGGCTTGGTCGCGCTCGTTGTCGTCTCCAGCAAGGCCAAGCGCGGCCTCAAATTGCTTTAGCGAGCGGCGGCGGTAATTGTCATTTTTGTTGTACAAAAGGCCGGAATAAATCATCGCGTAATAATTGATTCTTTTGTCATCAAAGCCGCGAGCGAATTCGTCAAACCATTTTGCGTTGTTTATGTCGTCGTTGTTTCCGTTTACGCAGGCGCGGCCCATGTCGGCGACCAATTGCCAAGTCAAGGGTATTTTCTTCCGTTCGATTGTAAGCGCGCGGATTTGGTCGTACATTTCGTACGCCGCGTTGTAGTTTCCTCTGTATATTGCGATTCTAAATTGAAGGACAAAATCTTTGTTTATCGCAAAGTTAGAAAACTGCGGCGCTTTGTCGTCGGCTCCGGCGATGACTTCTTCCAATTCGTCGCGGGCGTTTTGCTTGTAGAATTCGTAGTGAACGTCGCTGATTCGTCTTTTGGTGAACCAATCGTAAACCGTTTGGTCAAAGCGCGAATCGTTCTTTTTGTCCATGGCTTGCAATCTTAAAACGGCCAAGTTGTTGTCGCAAACGGCAAGGTCAATGTCATCGGTGGCTTCAATCGCCAGCGCGTATTCTTTGTCCGCCAAGAATTCTCGGCAAACAAAAAGCTTTGCGTCGTCGTCGTTGTATTTTTTTAGATAGTCGCGGCATCTCTTTATTCTTTGCTGAACGTCTCCGATCAAGCAAAGCTGTCTCATCGACCTTCTTGCCGCCCAATAACTACCCTTTTTTGCGGAACGGAAAAAATATTTTTGCGCCGTTTCGGAATCCCTGTCCCTTAGCGCAAGCAAACCATTAAAGTAACTGGCATCCGCTCCATAGAATTTATTTAAAGAAACCTTTTCCTGCGAACAGGCTGTAAACAAGGAGAAGAACGCCAGCGCGAGAATTGTTTTTTTTGCGGAAGAAATCATCACTCTTCCGGAATCTTGATATATGTTCCGGATACAATATGGTCAGGATTCTTTATGCCGTTGTATTTGGCTATTTTTTTGTAACGCCAAGGATTCTTGTAGTACGCGGCGGAAATGTCCCAAAGGGTGTCGCCCCACTTAATCTTGTAAGTGATGACTTTTGGCCCCTTCTTTTCTTCAACCTTTGGCAAGTCGGGAACGACAATCTCGGCCTCTTCCACAACGACAATCTCGTCTTCTTTTGCCGCGGGAGCGACAGGCTCCGGCTTGGGCTCTTCTTTTTGAGCGGGAGGCGGAAGCGGCGCGACTTGCTCTTGAGTCTGCTGGCTCTTTTGCGAATTCTTAGAAGAGAACAAATTGAATCTTGACGGAATGACGAACAAAAGCAAAACAGCCAAAATGCAGATTATGGCGCAAATCAAGCAAATAAGAACCGGCAGGCGGGTTTTCTTTTCGCCCTCTTCATTCTCGTCGTCGTAAAGGTCGCTAAAGTCCATGTCTGAAGACGACGGAGCGGCAGTCTGCTTTTGTTCCGCTTCTTCGTCAAAGTTAGGCATTTCAAAATCGTCGCTTGCGGCGTTGAACGTGTCCGGCTCGTTAAAGCTAGGCTCGTCAAAATTGGGTTCGCTAAAGTCGGGAAGGTCAAGGTCGGAATCAACCGGAACGTCCTCTTGGTTAAAGTCAGGAAGCGTAAAGTCGTCGTCTTGGGCTTCGCTCTCTTTTTTTGCGCGAGTCGCGGGAACGTCAACAACCGTCTCCGCCTCAGGAGCGGGACCTTCGTTAAAGTCAGGAAGATCAAAGCTGATGTCGTCCAATTCCGACTTAAGCTTGATCTCTTCGGCGGCTCCAAGCAAGCCCTTTCCGCTGCCAGGATTTTTGTCGCTGGCCAAAAGAACTTCGCGCAAGTCCGCGTTGATAGAGGCTTCTTCTTTTGTTGAATCGTCTTTTAATGTGGCCTCAAGCTTGTCGTCCTTGTCCAAAGAAATCGACAAGTTGATGTCGGGCTGGCCGTTAGGCTGGCGTTCCAGTTTGTTTATTTTAAGAGTGTCAATAAGAACAGCGTCTTCCATCGAAGAGCTTTCGCTCGCGTACAATGAAACCTGGACTGTAGTTTGATTGTCTTTTACAGTGGTGAGATTGATCTTCTTTTTGTCGGGCTGTCCTTCCTCCATAATGGGAAAAAACGCGCCGTCCGCCAATTTAATGCCTATTTTTTTCATACTACTATTATAGCGCACTTCGCGCGCTTTTGGCAAGGAAATTAAAAGCTGTGAATATATCTTAGCGCGATTCTTCTAAAATACCATTCGCCGCCGGAACAGTTCATTTCCAAGAAGCTTTGGTCGCGGCCGTTGATTTTTCCCTGTTCCGAATCAAAGCCCCTTCTCCTTTCAAAGTAGAAAAGGAGGAAAAGGCTGTCCTTTTTTCCAAACTCGAACATGACAAAGGGCGAAAGGTTCACATTCAAAAAGTCGCCGTCAAAAGCCTTGTATTGCGAGCCAAACTGCCCGTCGGAATAATAGCCCTTGAATTCGGCCTGAATGCCGGCCATTTTTAAATTCTTGAGGGGCATTTGGTATCCCAAAATCATGTAAACAAAGTAATAGGGGCCGTTGACCCTATGGTAGTCGGCCGCCCAGCACCAAGGGTCGCCGTTCGCCATGCCGCTCAAACCGTTATAGCGGAACTCGTAGCTGGCCATAAAGACAATGTGATGCCAGTCGCCGGGCCAAACAGCCGCCGCGTCAAATTGGAAGGTTCCTCCAAGGCTGAATTCATAGAACCAATGCTTAAAGGGCGTCAAATTCTCGTATTTTCCGTTGGCGGCGTTGTAGGAAGCCAAGCCTTGCGAGCCCAAAACTTCCCAGCCGGTTCCAGTCGTAAACCTTGTGTTAAAGACTAAAAAAGCGATCGGACTGTAGCTTGCGGTAATGCTTGGCATAAGAGTGGCCGGCGAGATTTGGAATTCGCCGCCCAATTTCAAGCAGTTGTCCTTGGTGAGCGGATTGGAGCCTGGGAGCGGAATCGTGTAATTGTACACGCCCGTCACGCCAAACAAAACGCCGTCGGACGGGCCTGTTATCGGAGCGAAGCGCTCCCCGTTCCCCGCGACAGGACCGCAATAAGGATAGTAGGCAAAATCGGTAAAAAGGCTAAAAGCGTGCGGCGACTTTTTCTGTTCCAAAAGCTCTTCTTGCTCTGCGATGTCATCTTGCGCAAAAGCAAAGAAGGGAGCCAACGCGACAAACGCCGCCAACACAATGGCTTTTTTCATAAACTTACGCGGCCGCCTGAACGGTTTTGTTCTTTTTTCCAAGAACGAGGCCTACAATCCAAAGGGCAAGGCCGACAACAGCTGTTACGAGGCCACAAATCTTAACTTGCGCAAGGAACTTGGACAAGTATGAGTAAAGGCCGTCGTAAAGGCTTGCCGGAAGGCCAGCTTCCCTTAAACCGGTTGAAAGAGCCATGGGCAAAACGTTCAAACCAACCAAAGCGATGGCAAAGAACAAAAGGCCGTCGATAAAGGCAGGCATAAAGACATACTGCAGCCAAGCGAAAACGTTCATATTGATCAAGAAAATCACAAGGGCGATAAAGGCGCAGATGCCGATGCAAATCAAGAAAAACTTCATCGAAAGGATAAAGTCGACGATTTTAAGGGCGGCCAAGGCTTCGGCGTTTTCTTCTTTTGCCGTGTCCAAGGCGGCGGTGATTTCAGTCTTCATCGAGGCGACATTTGTTTCAATCGCCTGGTCCAAGCCGGATCTGTCCACAACTTGGCCGGTATGCTTTTCGTACATGTCCAGCGACTTGTTCATAATCTTTTTAACGTCGTCAGGATTGATTGAAAGTTCGGTAGTGGCGCCGGTCACATAGCTTACGATCTCGCCGGCGTACTTGTCCACAAATTCCGAAAAATCGGGCGAGGCGAGAACTTCGGCCACAAATTCTGGCTCAACGTCAACGCCGGCGGCGTCAAGGTATTGGCCGACAAGGGCGTTTACGTCAAGGTTGGTAAAGTCAACTGAACTCAAATCAACAGAGCTAAGGTCAAAGCCGCCGTACTGGGCAAGCGTGTATTTTACGTCGCCCGGGTGGAAAAGCCCGTCGTCGTTAACCGGAGCCTTTGAAACCGGCTTAAGAATCTCGCTTGCGATTTTAGTGATGGCCGAATAGCTAAAGTTAGAGCGCGCTACGCCAAGCAACAATGTTGCGAACAAACAAACAGCAAAAATTATGCTGAGCAAAATGGAAAAAAACTTTTTCATAAATTCTCCTCTTAAATAAAAATTATATCGCTAAAGAGCAAATAGTCAAGGAAATTCCGCTCGCCTCCCCCTTGTTAAAACAATGAAATTAAAGTATTCTATATTATTATGAATGTTTACGCGCCGATTATTTTATGTTTTGTCCCATTTGTGACAATGTTCGCCTTGTTCGCGATTTTGGTTCCCAAAATTTCAGTGGTCAAAGAATTGGTCGCCTCGCTTGCCGGCTTGTTGGCCTTGATTCCGATCACTTTGGCCCAGTTCATGATTCCGGGAATGCGTCTTTTTGGCCAAAGCAGAGCCCTTTCAATTTTGCTTTACTCAATCGTTTTCTTGGGCCTTGTGGAGGAATGCTTTAAGGCGCTTTTGCTTTTTATCGTCGGAGCCAAAGAAGAAAAGCTTAGCTGCTGGTTCTGCTACTCCCTTTTGGCGGGAATGATTTTCGGCAGCTTTGAGTCGGTGATTTACTTTTTGCTGGACATCCAAAACATCGGCCACGGAGTAACGCTCAACCTAATTTACTTGCGAATGTTCACAGCCGTTTTGATCCACACCCTTTGCGCGGGCCTTGGCGGCTTTGCGGTTTATTACTTTAAAAATTTGAACGGAAATTTAAAGCCCCTCATCCAAGCGATTTTAATCCACGGACTTTACGACTACTTTGTTTCGTTCAACTCGTCAATAAAATATTTTTCTGTAATCGTTATTTTGTTGGCCGCCATGGACTGCCGCGTTTACTATCTAAAAATCGCGGAGGAACTGTTGGCAAAGAAAAGCGCCAAGCGAACGGCAATAGATCCCAACAAAACGATCGAGATGCCAAAGAATCCCGCGATCATCATTCCGGTAAACAACACCGTTCGCGAATCGGTCGCAGCCGATGACGTTGCCGACGAAGACTCTGTTGACTTTGACCAAATCGAACGCGAGGCAAAAAGCCAGCTAAAGGCCGCCAAAAAAGCGCCTGCAAAAAAGACTGCGGCGAAGAAGACTGAATCCAAGACCGCAAAGCGCGCCGCTTCTAGCGCAAGCAAAAAAACTTCGGCCAAACCCAAAACTAGCGCGGCCAAAGCCAAGGCTCCGGCCAAAAAAGCCGCTCCCAAAAAAACGGCAAAGCCTGCAAAGCCAGCTAAGTCAACGGCCAAAACAAAAACAGCTTCAAAGCCCAAAACTGCGGCCAAAAAGCCCGCGGCAAAAACAAAGGCAAAAGGAAAAAAATAATGGCCAACGGACAAGAAGACTTGCGAGAAAAAAACAAGAACAAGGCCGCGCCCTTGGACAAGCGCCAGTTCAGCCAATGGAACAATTTCCAAGGCCGAGAGGACGCGGAAATGCTTGAAGAAAAATCATCGCGCTGGAACGCGCAAAAAGCCGCGGCGCGCCGCGAGTATTACAAAGATTACTAGGGAGAAAAAACTATGTTGTTCACGCCTGTAGAAATTGAAGAGACAGTAAACATGTTCATGCGCCAAAAGCTTGACGTGCGCTGCATCACGATGGGCATTTCGCTTTTGGACTGCGCCAGCGAGGACCCCAAAAAGGCCTGCCAAAAAATTTACGACAAGATTATGTCAAAGGCCAAGGACTTGGTAAAAGTCGGCCGCGACATCGAAAGCGACTTTGGCGTTCCAATCATCAACAAAAGAATTTCTGTCACTCCGATCGCGCTTGTGGCCGGCGCCAGCAAGGCTGACAACTATGTCGAATACTGCAAGACCCTGGACAAGTGCGCCAAGGAATTGGGCGTTAACTTTATCGGAGGCTTTAGCGCTCTGGTTCAGAAAGGAATCACGCCCGCCGACCGCATATTGATAGACTCAATTCCGCAAGCGCTCACAGAAACTGAATGCGTTTGCTCCAGCGTCAACGTCGGCACGACCAAAAGCGGCATCAACATGGACGCCGTAAAGCTTATGGGCGAGACAATCAAAAAGACCGCCGAGCTTTCCAAAAACTGTCCTGTAAACGGCTGCGCAAAATTGGTCGTCTTTACAAACGCCCCGGAAGACAATCCCTTTATGGCGGGCGCCTTCCACGGGCCCGGAGAAGGCGACACTGTAATCAACGTCGGCGTATCAGGCCCGGGCGTTATCTTGGCCGCCGCCCGCGAGTTCAAAGGCAAGCCCATCAACGAGCTGGCCGACGGCATTAAAAAGATGGCGTTTAAAATCACCCGCATGGGCCAGCTTGTCGGAACGGAAGCCGCAAAGCGCCTTGGAACAAAGTTCGGCATTTTGGACTTGAGCCTCGCGCCCACCCCGGAAGTCGGCGACAGCGTCGCGCGCATTTTGGAAGAAATCGGTTTGGAAGGAGCGGGCGCTCCTGGAACGACTGCGGCCTTGGCCATGCTCACCGACATGGTAAAGAAGGGCGGCGTAATGGCCAGCACAAACGTCGGCGGCCTTAGCGGCGCCTTCATCCCCGTAAGCGAAGACGAAGGCATGATCAACGCCGTAAAGCAAGGCTCGATTTGCTTGGAAAAATTGGAGGCCATGACTTGCGTTTGCTCGGTCGGCCTTGACATGATAGCGATTCCCGGCGACACAAGCGCCACTACAATCAGCGGCATTATGGCCGACGAAATGGCGATCGGCATGGTCAACAACAAGACAACCGCCGTCCGCCTTATTCCCGCTCCCGGAAAAAAAGCCGGCGAATGGGTCGAGTTTGGCGGCTTGCTTGGCGGCTGCCCGGTAATCAACGTCAACCAATTCTCTTGCGCGGACTTCATTAACCGCGGCGGAAGAATTCCAGCGCCGATACATAGTTTCAGAAATTAAGCTTGAAATGGAAGCGCCCACGATTGGCATTGTCATTTACCAAGATGACTTTCAAATCGCGGTAAAAGACTTGTGGCCCGACGCGGCGATCGAAACGCGGGAACTGCAATAAAAGAAGCCGCCCGCAACAGCGGGCGGCCTTTTTTAGTTAACCTAGAATCCTACTCAATTGCTCTCATATCCGCGACGTCCTTGTTGTAGTCAACGCCTTCGACGTCAAAGCCGTTGGTTACCAAGAAGTCGTGCTTGTAGCCGTCGATGTCGCACCACTGGCGCACGTTGTCGTCGTTGACGGCGGCCATCGCTTCTTGCGCCTTGGCCTGAACGTCGTCGCGGAGCTCCCAGTCGTCGATGCGGATGCGGTGCTCGCTGTCAACAGGAACATCGCCCATCGCGCCGTCGGCGGCGGTGTAAAGGCGCTCGCAGAACAAGCGTTCCATCTGCTCGATGCAGCCTTCGTGAATCTTCATCTCTTTCATAATCTTGAACAAAACGGCGAGGTAAAGAGAAATGATCGGGATAACCGCGCTGCTTCTTGTTACCAAGCCCTTGTTCTCAGAAACGTAGGCTGAGCCGCCCACGCTCTTCTTAAGCTGCTCGTTCAAGTTGAGAGCTGTTTTTTCCAAATGCTTTTTGGCTTGTCCTATCGTTCCGTCGCGATAAATCGGATGGCTCAACTCAGGTCCGATGTATGAGTAAGCGAGCGTGCAAAAGCCCTGGGCCAAAACGCCGGCCTTTTCCAAAGCGTCAATCCAAAGCTGCCAGTCTTCGCCGCCCATTACCTTTACGGTCGTTTCGATTTCGGCGTCGTTGGCCGGGTCGGCGCTCATCTCGGTAAGCTTTTCGTTGATGATATCCAAGCACTTTCCGCCGTATGTTTTTCCGATCGGCTTGATTACGGAACGGTACATGACGTGGGCGCCTGTTTCGGGGTCAATCTTATCGGGGTCGTTGCGCACGGGGCTGGCCAAAGAGTAAACGAGCAAGTCGATCTTTCCGCCCATCTTCTTTATCTCTTCGATGACGGAAGCGCGCATTTCGTTTGAGTAAGCGTCGCCGTTCAATGTCACTGACTTGAGGCCGGCGGCTTTTGCGGCCTTGTCAAATGCGGCGTTGTTGTACCAACCCGGAGTTCCGCCCTTAGTCTCTGTGGCTTCTTTTTCAAATGAAACGCCAATCGTGTCGGCGCCCCATTCAAAGGCGGCCGTGATGCGGCTGGCCAATCCGTAGCCTGTTGAGCAGCCCAAGACCAAAACTGTCTTTGGTCCCTTTCCGCCTTCGGCCACGGCCTTAACTCCGCGCTTGGCTTTTTGCGCCTTTACGTAGGCGATCTCGCGCTCAACTTCTTTGGCGCATCCAATCGGGTGCGCGTTGATGCAAATGTTGCTTCTGATTTTGGGTGTGATTACCAT
>Ga0256407_10012995_pt1 | contig 11213 bp, 6 predicted proteins | sample RumenRJG_04DNA_FD_193489 | JGI IMG/M metagenome (GOLD analysis project Ga0256407, IMG submission 193489) | Bovine rumen microbial communities from Lethbridge, Alberta, Canada - RJG_04 | ecosystem: Host-associated > Mammals > Digestive system > Stomach > Rumen | place: Canada: Alberta | collected... | reverse complement strand
TGAACACATCGCGGCCGTTGGCATGCTCACTGGAGTCGCGCACCGCACGAATCTCAACCTCGGTTGAGCCCGAGGGAATGCACACCACCATGCGCAGCGACGGGGCAAACCAGTGGTTCTTGTCGCTCACCTTCTTGATGAAGCCGCGCATCATCAGCTCGCAGGCGTCAAAGTCGCCAATCACACCCTCTTTCAGCGGGCGGACTGTGGTGATGCCTTGATTCTCCTTGCCCTGCATCTCGCGGGCACGCTCGCCCACTGCAATCAGTTTGTTAGTTTTGGTGTCAAGTGCCACCACCGAAGGCTCGTCGATGACAATCTTATCCTTATATATAATGATGGTGTTGGCCGTTCCCAGGTCAATCGCAATCTCTTGTGTGAATGAAAAAAGTCCCATAAAGTTAGTTTTTTGTTTTAGTTCGTTTTAATTGAGTGATATTGGTGTTGCTTCAGTGGGTCAATCTCTAGTGCTTGAAGTGGCGGATGCCGGTCATCACCATGGCCACACCATGAGCGTTGCAGTAGTCGATACTCTCCTGGTCACGGACCGAGCCGCCAGGCTGGATGACTGCATCGATGCCAGCCTCGTGCGCTATCTCCACGCAGTCGCCAAACGGGAAGAATGCGTCTGAAGCCATCACGGCACCATGCAAGTCGTGGTCAAACGAACGGGCCTTGTCGATGGCTTGCCGCAGTGCGTCGACGCGAGATGTCTGGCCCACACCACTGCCCACAAGCATCTGGTCCTTGACCAAAACGATGGCGTTGCTCTTGCTATGCTTGACAATGATGTTGGCCATCAGCAGGTCGGCAGTCTGCGACTCGCTCACTGCCTCGGTGGTCACCTGGCGCAGCTCAGCGGGTGTCTCAACGTGTGTGTCGCGCTCTTGCACCAGCGCACCATTGAGCACTGTGCGGCATGTGGTCGTGGGCAATGCAAACTCGTTCATCACCAGAATCACACGATTCTTTTTCTGCTTTAATATGGCCAGAGCCTCGTCGCTGTAACCCGGCGCAATGCACACCTCGATGAAAACCTTGTTCATCTCTTCGGCTGTGGCGGCGTCGACCACACGGTTGGTCACATGCACACCACCGAAGGCACTCACCGGATCGCCAGCCAGAGCTGACTTGAAAGCCTCGACCAGCGTCGGACGAGTGGCCAGCCCACAAGCGTTGTTGTGCTTCATGATCACAAACGTTGTGTCCTTGAAGTCGCTGATCAAACTGACGGCAGCGTCGATGTCCAGCAGGTTGTTGTAGCTGATCTCCTTGCCATGAAGCTGGGTGAACATGCTCTCAAAGTCGCCATAGTAGTAACCACGCTGGTGAGGATTCTCGCCATAACGAAGCGTCTTGCGGCCATTGATGGGCAGACGCAAAGCTGTGCGGTCATCGCCAGCAAAGTAGTTGTAGATGTGGCTGTCATAGGCACTCGACACCGCAAAGGCTTCACGAGCCAAGACACGACGCTCGGCAAGTGTGGTCACAGCATCGCCATGCGATTGCATCATCTCCAACAATAGCCCATACTGAGCCTTGCTGGCCACGATGGCTACATCGTTGAAGTTCTTGGCTGCACCACGGATGAGCGAGATGCCGCCGATGTCTATCTTCTCGATGATGTCGGCCTCGCTGGCACCGCTGGCCACAGTGGCTTCAAACGGGTACAGGTCAACAATCACCAAGTCTATCTCAGGAATCTCATATTGAGCAATCTGCGCTCGGTCACCCTCGTGGTCACGGCGGGTAAGAATGCCGCCGAACACCTTGGGATGCAGTGTCTTGACACGACCACCCAAGATAGATGGGTAACCTGTCAAGTCCTCAACAGCTGCGCAGGCATAACCTTGCTCCTGGATGAACTTCTGCGTGCCGCCGGTCGACAGAAATTTCACGCCATGCTCGTTGAGCATTTTTAATATTTCGTCCAGTCCATCTTTGTGAAAGACTGAGATGAGGGCTGTTTTAATCTTTTTAGTTTCAGTCATCTGATTTTAAGCCTAAAGTGCTTATTAATAGATAGATATATTGGCCGACAAAAAGCGCACGGCAATCATCGCGAGATGGTCGCAGTGCCTAGTTGGGCATTTTCACTGCAAAGTTAGTGCTTGTCGGCGGCAATACAAAATTTTGGCTCTAAAATTTTTACTTTTTTTTGATTATCAATGGTCGTGTGACGATTCTTTGGTCGACTCAAGCCAGTCGCGAAGGCTCTGAAGCAGTTGGCTGTGATATTTGAAGCTGCTCTTGATGCCCCAACCATGACCTCCACTAGGATAAACGTGGATGTTGGCACTGACACCATGGCTCACCAGAGCCTCGTAATATCGAGCTGAGTTCAATATGGGCACATCGCCGTCGTCAGCACTGGCGGCAATAAAGGCGGGGGGAGTCGAAGCGTCCACTTGATGCTCGTTGCTATAGTGTCGAACCAGTTCGGCACTGGGATGCTCGCCCATGAGGTTGCGGCACGACCAGTGGTGAGTAAACGCGGAGTCGGTGCTTATGACGGGGTAGAGCAGAATCTGAAACGAAGGACGCAGCGATGACGGGGCATGGGTGGCGATGGTCGAGGCCAGATGTCCCCCAGCAGACGAGCCCATGATGCCTATCTGGGATGGCGATAGATGCCATTCGCCGGCATGGGCCTGAGCCTGACGGATGGCTTCATACACGTCCTCTGACGGCACACTGTGATGGCCATGGGGCAGGCGGTAGAGAAGCACGATGGCAGCGATGTCCTGACTCACAAAAAAGTCGACCCACTCAAACCCCTCGTGATACATGGCCAGCCCGCCGTAAGCGCCTCCAGGACAGATGATGACCGATCGATGAGGCTGCTCGCCATCTGGCAAGAAAACATGCATCTGAGGCTTGATGTCACGATTGTTTTCGACGCTCAGATGAGCATAGTCAACACCATTGTCGGTGGGAGCGCCATCGGGCCACAATTCTATCGTGATGTGTTGTCGCAGACGGTCGCTGTCCCAGCTGTGAGCTGACGAACACAGAAGGCTGGTCATTGCCAGCAGAATGAATGCTAAATTCTTCATCTTGCGGGTGAATTTGTTGGGTTTTGGACAACAAAAGTAGTCATTTTATTACGATTGGCACAAAAAATGCAGTAATTTTGCAGCCGTATTGTTCAAAAAACGCTACAGAGATGAGAAAAATCAAAAACCCATGGGCTGGAAAGGATGGATACAATTGCTTCGGCTGTGCGCCCGGTAATCCCATCGGACTGCATATCGACTTCTATGAAGACGCTGATGAGGTCGTGGGCATTTGGCATCCCGGACCCAACTATCAAGGATGGATCGACACCCTGCATGGTGGCATCATTGCGACACTAGTCGATGAGACTGGGGCATGGCTCATCACACGCAAGCTGCAGACCACGGCCATGACCGTCAGACTCAACATCCAGTATAAACACCCCATTATGACCACTGACCAGTGTGTCACGGTCAGGACACGCATTGCGCAACAGATGCGAAACTTTGTCACGGTCAACGTCGATGTGCTCGATAGTAAGGACAAATTGTGTGCCCATGGCGAGGCCACTTATTGCACATTCGACCACGAACGAGCAAGGCAGATGGGATTCACTGGCTGTGAACTTGAGCCTTGACATCAAAGCAAGTTCCCTGCCCCCAACAGGGACAGGGAACTAAGCCATATATTCTTAAGGGATTAAGAATTTAGCATTTCATTGACTACTCGTTGGGCAGGGCACGGAAACCTTCACCCAAAATCTCACTGCTCTCCATGATGTTGACAAATGCCTTGGGGTCAATCAGGTGGAGTGCCGAGCGGAGCTTGAGCATGTCGCTGCGATCAAGGGTGACATAAATCATCTTGCGTTCTGTGCCCTTGTACAAACCAGTACCCGTGATGCAGGTGGCACCGCGCTTGATGTCGTTCAGAATATAATCACGCACAGGCTCAATATTGTCAGTCACAATAAACATGGTTCGGTAGCTCTTCATACCATCGACAACAAGGTTGATGACTTTACCCTCGATGAAGATGATGATCACCGAGTAGATGGGCAGGCGGATGTCGCCGAAAGCTACCAGCGTGCTCAGCGTGATGATACCGTCAACAATCATCACAAGTGTGCCCAGCGAAATCTTGGTGTACTTGTGCAAAATCATCGAGATGATGTCCGAACCGCCACTTGTGGCACCCGAACGGAAAATCATGCCAATGGCGATACCATAGATTAGACCGGCCACCACCGTGTTCAGGAAGTAGTCAGGTTGGAACCAACCACCGTCATGCGGAATCGGCACCATCGATTCGGCGAACGCCTTGCTGATTGCGCCGTCATGTATCACAGGATTGTAGCCCCATGTGCTCTCAAGCACAAATGTGGCGGCAAAAATCACTATGGTTGAGATGATAGTTTTGATGCCAAACTTCGGACCCAGTATCCAGGTGCCTAACAGCAACAAGGGCACATCCATGCAGATGGCATAGAGCGAAATCTTCCAGGGCCAAACTGTGTTGAGCACATTACTCAGACCATAGGTCCCACCGGGGGCCATCAGGTAAGGGTTGACAAACATCACATCGCCCACGGCAAACAATATGCTGCCCACGATGAGCAGAATGTAGGCAATAATCTCTTGCTTCAGTTTCTCTTTGCTATTGATACCTATCATGTCAGTATATTCTTCTAGAGAGGCTAGAATCAGCCCCCCTAGATTTGTTAATGATTAATTTGAAATTATTAGTGATTTAACTTTCTAAAGTAGCTCCCGGTCAGTAGTTAAGGAAGCTTTGTTAGTTTATAGTTGTAAGTTCTTGGTTGCTAGACCGCGATGCTGGTAGACCGCGCTTTGCGCTGGTAGTGGGCAGGGTCGATTGTGCATTAAAGCGTGCGGCGTGTCCCTACCAGCTACATTGACCTTCCCCCTCTTTAGGGGGGACCGAGGGGGGCTCAACACCGCGTACTGCCACGATGATGTATCGGCCCTACTACTTCACTACTTCACTACTTTACTACTAAAAAAGTAACTACTCTAGAAACTTGAGTTATTAATCTTTTTGGTGTTCCTCGCACCAACGACGGGCGTTAACGAAGGCTTCGATCCAAGGCGTCACCTCGTCCATGCGGCGTGATTCGGGATACCAAGCGCACTGCCACGGGAAGGTGGCACGCTCAAGGTGGGGCATCATCGCCAAGTGACGACCATCGCTTGACACCAGGCCGGCAATGCCGCGGGGCGAGCCATTGGGATTGCCTGGATAGCTCTTGTAGCTGTACTGGGCGACCACGTTGTAGGCGTCAGCGCCTTCGGGCAGTTCAAATTTGCCCTCGCCGTGAGCTACCCAGATGCCCAGACGCGAGCCACTCAGGCTGCCCAGCATCACCGACTGGTTGTCGGGGATGGTGACGTTGACAAACGCCGACTCAAACTTGTGTGAGTCGTTGTGTGCCATCACCGGACGGCTCTTGTATTCAGGATTGATCAAGTTCAGTTCGATCATCACTTGACAACCGTTGCAGATGCCCAGGCTCAGCGTGTCGTTGCGCTGATAGAAACGCTCCAGTGCCTTGCGAGCGCGGTCGTTCCACACAAATCCGCTGGCCCAGCCCTTGGCCGAACCCAGCACGTCGCTGTTCGAGAAACCGCCGCAGAACACAATCATCTGTACGTCGTCGAGCGTCTCGCGGCCGCTCATCAGGTCGGTCATGTGCACGTCCTTCACATCGAAGCCGGCATAGTACAGCGAGTAAGCCATCTCGCGGTCACCGTTCACACCCTTCTCACGGATGATGGCGGCCTTGATGCCACTGGGCTTATGCTGGCTGCCCGTGATACCTAGGTCGGCGGCGCGCCCAGTGAAACCCTTGGGCAGACGCAAGCGCAGCGGCTGCTTCTTATAGTTCTCATAGCGGGCCTTGGCGTGCTTGTTGCCGCTCTGCTTGCAGTCGAGCAGGTAGCTTGACTTGTACCACAAGTCGCGCAGGTAGTCGATACCTAACAGATAATTCTTGCCGTCGCGCTCAATCATGATGGTGCGCTCATCACAGGGCTCACCCAGGGCGATGAACTTCACACCGCTCTCGGCCATGATGCGCTCAACACGGCCACACTTGTTGCTGGCAACCTGGATTACCAGAGCGGGGTTCTCGGCAAACAGTATCTTAATCAGGTCACGCTCGGCAAAGCCGTCCAGGTTGATGGTCATGCCACCATTGACGTTGGCAAATGTCATCTCCAGGAGCGTAGTCACCAAGCCACCGGCGCTCACATCGTGAGCGGCTAGCAGTAGACCCTCGGCTACCAGATCCTGCATGATGTTGAACGTCGTGGCAAACTGGTCGGCATCGGCAACGGCAGGAGCTTTGTCACCCACCATGCCCAGCGACTGGTACAGTGCCGAGCCGCCAAGCTCAAGCTCACTGCACGAGAAGTCAATATAATATAGGTGGCTCTTCTTGTTCTGAAGCACAGGGCTTATCGTCTTCTTCACATCACTCACCTCGCCGGCGGCCGAGATGATGACCGTGCCAGGGGCAAGAATTTTCTTCTTGCCATACTTCTGGGTCATCGACAAGCTGTCCTTGCCGGTGGGGATGTTGATGCCCAGCGAGCAAGCAAAGTCGCTGCAGGCCTTCACAGCACGATACAGGCGGGCGTCCTCGCCCTCGTTGCGGCACGGCCACATCCAGTTGGCGCTCAGCGACACGCTCTTCAGCCCGTCCTTCAGGTTGGCACCCACCAGGTTGGTCAGCGCTTCGGCTATCGACAGAACCGAGCCGGAGGCCGAGTCTATCAGGCCAGCCTGGGGAGCATGACCCAGCGAGGTGGCGATGCCACTGGTGCCAGTGTAGTCCAGCGCCACCACGCCGCAGTCGCTCAGCGGCAACTGAATCTCGCCTTGGCACTGCTGGCGCGCTATGCGGCCTGTGACCGAGCGGTCAACCTTGTTGGTCAGCCAGTCTTTGCAAGCCACGGCCTCGAGCTGAAGCACGGTGGCAACATATTCGTTGAGGTCCTGTACGCGTGTGCGGGCAGGACGATAGCTGCGCTGGACAGTCACGTCGGTCATCACCGTTTTGGGCGAACTGCCGAACATGTCCTTCATGCCCAGGTCGATGGGACGCACACCGTCGGCTTGCTCAAACACGAAGCGGTCGTCGCCGGTGGTCTCGCCCACAACGTAGAAGGGAGCACGCTCGCGTTCGGCTACCTGGCGCAGGCGGTCAACGTCTTTCGACTCGACAACTAGACCCATACGCTCTTGCGACTCGTTGCCGATAATCTCCTTGGCGCTCAGAGTCGGGTCACCAACAGGCAGGGCCGACATGTCGATGTGACCCCCGGTCTCCTCGACCAGCTCGCTCAGCGAGTTCAGGTGACCGCCAGCACCATGGTCGTGAATCGACACGATAGGGTTGTCCTCGCCCTCAGACATGGCGCGGATGACATTGGCCACACGCTTTTGCATCTCGGGGTTGGCACGCTGGATGGCGTTCAGCTCGATGGCACCGGCATATTGGCCAGTGTTGACCGAGCTCACTGCACCACCGCCCATGCCGATGCGGTAGTTGTCACCACCCATCACCACCACCTTCTCGCCGGGCTCAGGACTGCCCTTGATGGCATCACGGGCATTGGCAAAGCCAACACCACCGGCAAGCATGATCACCTTGTCGTAGGCCAGTTGCTCGCGACCTTCCTTGTGCTCGAACGTCAACAACGAACCGCAGATGAGCGGTTGACCATATTTGTTGCCGAAGTCGCTAGCACCATTCGAAGCCTTGATCAAGATTTCTTCGGGGCTCTGATACAACCACGGACGCGGGGGCATCGTGCAACGCTCCCACTTGCGGTCAACCTCGGTGCGAGGATAGCTGGTCATGTACACTGCTGTGCCGGCAAGTGGTAGGCTGGCACGGCCACCACCCAGGCGGTCGCGAATCTCGCCACCGCTGCCTGTGGCGGCGCCGTTGAACGGCTCGACTGTTGTCGGGAAGTTGTGGGTCTCGGCCTTGAGCGAGATGACAGTGTCGATCTCGCGTACCTCAAACTCGCTGGGCACCTCGGCACGCTGTGGCGCAAACTGCTCGATGCGCGGACCTTCGACAAAGGCCACATTGTCCTTGTAGGCCGACACCAGGCCGTTGGGATTGTCCTGTGAAGTCTTCTTGATGAGTTTGAACAACGACACGGGCATTTCCTCGCCATCGATGATGAAGGTGCCGTTAAATATCTTGTGACGGCAGTGCTCGCTGTTGACCTGCGAGAAGCCGAACACCTCGCTGTCGGTCAGCGGCCGGCCCAGGCGAGCCGACAATTCCTTGAGATAAGCAATCTCCTCGGTGCTCAGGGCAAGACCCTCATCCTGGTTATAGCGTTCCATGTCATCGATATAGACGATGGGGTCGGGCTGGCGCGTGATGTTGAAGATATTGTCATCCAACTGTGTGTACAAGCGCTGGAGCATCTTGTCAAAGGCCGGTGACGCCACACGACACACCGCAAACTCTTCGATGCGAGTGATGCCTGTCATGGCCATGTTTTGCGTGATTTCGACAGCGTTGGTACTCCACGGAGTCACCATCTCGCGGCGCGGACCCACAAACGTGCCATGCAGTGTCGTCTCCGACATCTTTTGGCCGTCGAGCAGCCATTCCAGTTTCTCGGTCTCCTGAGCGGTCAAGGCATGCTCACATGCTACAGCATAGATGGTCGCACGCCCTTTTTTGAAGAAAGTTATCATACTATTTTTAATAGGTGGTTGGTTTTCGACTGCAAAGGTACTGCAAAATTTGTGCAAGTCGAACGCAAAGGCAAAAAATTTTTTTGCCTTTGCTGAGATACAGCTAAATTTATCCAAACCGAGCGAAATACAAAACGAAAAACGAAGTTTTTCGTTTTATTTAGTCAAGGCGCAGCCTACCTAGCCTTGATGCAATGGAACTGCAGTCGAGCGTGAGCATGGCTGTGCCAAGTGGAACAAGCGCCCACTGGTCACCGCCGACGGGCACCTCATCCACAGCTGCCACACCATCAGCAAGAATTGACAAGTGCGCTCTCGTTAACTTGAGCTGGTGATACAATTTTGAGTAGCGATTGACGTTTAATCAGTTAGGCGGTGCTAGGCTCACAAAACTTTGTTAATTATGCCATGGCTTTGCCCGATTGTCAACATTTTATATTATCTTTGCAAGTTATGAAACTACGATATCTATATCTGGCACTGGCTGTAGCGATGTCGCTGGCGGCACAAGCTCAAGTGGCGTTTGTCGGCAACCAACACGATGTCATGGAGATTGAGCCTGACATCAACACCGGGCTCAAGAAGATTTTTGTCCTCCACGAGACCGACGGCGTGAGCATGACTTACACCGCTACCACCGAGAATCCTGTTACAATATCTGTCTACGGTGACATGGGGGGCGGCTATGCCCAGCCCATCGATGAGGGCATCACTGTCGACGGGATGGTCTACACGCTGAACGAAATCACCCCTGACCGGGGATACATCATTGACGAGGGCACCACGCGCTACTGCATCTGGGTGACCGACTATTCGCACTATCGCATGACACTACTGGGTGTCACTGCCGACAACGATGGTGATTGCAGCACTGTCACCCTGCACGTCGACGGCGAGGGCGAGGAAATCAACTACTATACCGTCAATGGTGCAAAACGAACGCTCTCACGCGACATCGAGCTGAGCTACTATAATCTGGAGTGGCAAGGCGACACACTGCATTGGCAGCAAACCTACGTTACCGAGCTGGAGGAGAACTTCAAGCCCACCATTGTCATGCCGGCACCCACATGCAACACCCTATTCACACTGACGGGCGATCGCTTCATGACATTCTGGGACGAGCAGGTCACCTGTGATAGCAACAACTATTCCACTGCCGCGGTTGATGTGCGAGCCATGGCCACTCAAGACTCCGAACTCAGTGACAACGAGAAGTCGAGTGGGGCAGAGGGGGCGCTGGGAGGCTCGGCACCCGTGCACATTACCTTCGAGGCCTTTGTCACCGACGCGGTTGTACACTACGAGTGGCAGATGGCTACAGACCCTGAGTTCAATGACATTCAGCTCAGACTTAACCAGCTGGAGGTCGAGCAGGATTTCAACGACGCGGGGGTTACCTACTGGCGCTTCATCGGCTCAAACAGTGACGGGTCGTGCGAGGCATATAGCGAGACTTTCACCGTCGATATCGGAGTGAGCGAACTCACATGTCCCAATGTCTTCTCGCCGGGAGTCAGCATCGGTGTCAACGACGTCTGGAAGGTTTCTTACCGATCGATTGTTGACTTCCATTGCTGGATCTTCAACCGATGGGGCAACAAAATCATCGAGTTCACCGACCCGGCTGAAGGCTGGGACGGAACTTATCACGGCAAACTCGTGTCGCCTGGCGTCTACTATTATGTCATTCAGGCACGAGGCAGCGACGGAAAGAATTATAAGCTCAGCGGCGACATCAACATCATCCGTTACCGCGACCGCAGCGGTGGGTCTTCGACAACACCCGTCAATCCCGACGATCCATTCGCACCCGACCCCGACGAATAAAAGGCGTGCATGTAACACAGTGCAAAGATTTTTTTTACTTCTAAGCTTCTAAATCTATGAGAACTCTCAATTCGATAGCTTTATTGGCAGCGCTGGCAACGGTCTGCTGCCATGGGCAGACACAGACCGAGCAGAAGAATGTTGCAGCCAAGGCTAAGGTGGGCGCTGTGTTCAATGTCACAGCCAATCCAGATATACCAGCAAGCGTCGAATTCGCGGGTGAGAATATCCAGTTTGACCGACTGGACATGGCCGAGCGGCTCGACCGCGAGCTCACATCCATCATCTATGGACAGACCAGCACGTTGCTGTGTTTCAAGCGTGCCAACCGCCACTTCCCTGTGCTGGCTAAGATACTCAAGGAGCAGAATGTGCCACTCGACTTCCTCTATTTGGCATGCACCGAGAGCACCATGGACACCTATGCCTACTCGTCAGCGCATGCCGCAGGACTGTGGCAACTGCTGGCTGCAACAGCTAGGCAATATGGCCTTGAGGTCAACGACGACGTCGACGAGCGATACGACCCCGAACGCAGCACCCTGGCTGCATGCAAATATCTCAAGGCGGCCTACAGCAAGTATGGCGACTGGCCTACGGTAGCTGCCAGCTACAACGCTGGCATGGGACGCATCTCAGGC
>Ga0256407_10012992_pt1 | contig 11213 bp, 8 predicted proteins | sample RumenRJG_04DNA_FD_193489 | JGI IMG/M metagenome (GOLD analysis project Ga0256407, IMG submission 193489) | Bovine rumen microbial communities from Lethbridge, Alberta, Canada - RJG_04 | ecosystem: Host-associated > Mammals > Digestive system > Stomach > Rumen | place: Canada: Alberta | collected... | reverse complement strand
CTTTTATTTTTATATTTATTGAGGCATTAGTTTTATCATTTGGATCTATTATGTAATTTGCTGAGGATTCTGTTATTTCAATCTTTTGGGAATTTTGCATTTGTATATAAATATTTTTTTTTTTTTCTTTTTGATTTTATATAGAAAAAAAAAAGTTTATTATTTAAAAAGATTTTTTTTTTTGGAGCATAAATTTTATTTATTACTTGTTTTTGAAATTTTATTTACATTTTTATTTTTATAATTTTTTCTGTTTGGGGATTCAGGGAATTATTTTATTATTGTTGTTAGAGATTGTTGGTTAGATTTTTATTTTAAGTTTTTTCTTTTTTAATAATTATTTTAATATTATCCATTTCTTGTAAACAAAATATTAATATAAAAAATTATGAAATATTATTCTTTATTTAAATAAAAGATATCTATAATTCTTAAAATTATTAAAGAAAATTTTTATATTTTTGTTTAATAAATTGGATATTGATTTTTTTTAAAAAAATATGAAAAAATGGAAAATGAAAGATTTTCAATGCAAAAAAATATTTTATTTTTTTATCAAAATTAATTAAATGAAATGATTAATTATAAAATGATTTTTATTTTTTTACAAATTTGACACAATAATAATTAAAATTTTTCTTAAAATAATAATTAAAATAAAATTTCCTAAAAATAAAACAATATATGCAAAATAACAATAAATGAAATAAGAAAAAATGTACCTTTATTTCATTTAATAAATTCAAAGAAAAAAATTAATAGAATAAATAACAAAAAGAAATTAAAAATAAATAATTAAAAAAATATAGCATTAATATTGTAATTTAATAAGAATCATAAGATAAAATGATATGATATTAATGTGAAAACAGAAAATAAATGATTTAATAAATATAATAATTACATTTTTAAATCTAACATAAATAAAAAAATTCTTGATTTGCAATTAATTGATAATAAATTCACAAAAATTTTTTTCATAACTTTATGAATATATATTTTTTATCCTAAACAAAAAACATTTTATTTTTATTTAAAAAAGTAAATGAAATATAAAATAAAAAATGATGAAATTAATTTTATTAAAATAACTTTTCTATTCCTGGAATTATATTGGATTAATATAATATCAAGATAAAGAAAAATAATTTTTTAAAGAAGAATCAATATGAAAAAAAAATAAAAAATTTTATATAGTAAAAATAAAAAAAAATTTAAAGATAATTTAAATATATGAATAAATAAAAATTGAATAAATTAATAATAATAAAATCATTTTTGGAGAAAAACAAAACATATATTTTAAAATAATAATTTGAATATTTACATTGATAAAAATTAATAATAAAAAAATTATTTTGAAACATAGATAAAAAACAAAAAATTATTTAAAATAAATAAAAAAATATATATTTTTCAATCTAATTATCATCATTATTCTCAATATTTTCAATATTATTCTCATTATTTTCATTAATATTACTAATATCACCTCCACCAATTGATCTATTAAAAGAAAGAGAACTTACTTCTAATCCTTTTTTCCCTTTAAATCTTCCTTTTGGTTTAATAGAATTTTTACTATGTTTACTATGATCTTCATTATTACTTTCTTCAATTTCATTTAAATTATTATTTTTATTCATTGAATGATTATTTATATTATTTTCTTCTTTTGGTTCTTCTTCAATATTTTCAGAATTAATAGAAAATTTTTCTATTTTTTTCATTATTCTAAATTTAATATCATTATTATTATTTTTTCCTAATCTAATAAATGAAATTGATTTATTATTTTGTGTATTATCAGGAGAAATAAAAGTTCCCATTAAAGTTGCTTCTGTATTATTTCTTGTAATTTCATTTTTATTTTTATTTATATTTAATTTTTCATAATCATCATTAATATTATTATTTTTATTATACATAGGAAGTTTTATTTCTTCAACACGCTCTGAATTTTTACTTTTTAAAGTCTTTTCTGTAATTGATTCTACATTTGAAATATCTTGTTCTTCTATATCTTCATTTTCATTTGATTGTTTAAATTGAAATATTTTTTCAATTTCTATTGCATTACTATTTTCTTTTCCATAATATTTATATAATTTATTTTCTTCATTTGAATTACAACAATTTACAAAAAAAGAACAAAAAAAATTACAAGTTTTTTGAATAGAAAGTAAAATTGTACATTTACTAATTTGAATATATAAAGGGAAATTATTATTAATTTTTAATTTATTATTTTGTATTAAAATCCCAGTTCCAAATTTTGATCCCATATCTCTAATATAATATTTATTTTTATCTCTATTAAATATTATTTTAGAATGATATCTTGAAACTGTAATATCATTTAATCTCATATCAGTTGAATGTGATCTTCCAATAAAAATACAATCTTTTTCATCAAAACTTAAAACAAAAATTTCTCTTTTTTTTCTTATTTCTTCACTATTATAATTAATTGGAATTGTTTCTATTATAATATAATTATTAAATTTCATTTGAATAAAATCAAATATTTCATATAAATGTTCTTTATCTTGACTATAAATATAATCTGGATAAGGTTCTTGACAAATTTCACAATTAACTTGATTAATTTCATATTTTAAACATTCATCATTTGATTCATTTGATTTTAAAATTGCTCTTGCAGAAATCCAATTTCGTAAACAAGATAAATGAATATATTTTAATCCTCCCATACATTTACAAGGAGAAATTAAAGGAGAATCAACTTCTTTTTCATCACTATAACAAACTCTACATAATTTATTTTTCTTATTTTTATTTTTATTTATATTATTATTATTATTGCTATTATTATTATATTCATATGATGTATTTAATCTATTTATAATATTTTGTTTATCATTTGATTTTTTACTTATTATATTACCATTAATACATATTTCTCTTATTTTTATATACATTCTTCCTAATTTTATTAAATCACCTTGATTTAATTCATAATATTCATTATTTAAATCTTTGTCTGAATCATCAATTTCTTCTTCGTTTGATCTACATATTAAAAAGGATTTTTCGAAAAATTTTTTATTTTCAAATTTTGATTTATAATAAAATCCTTCTTTTGCTTGTTCTATTAAAGCAATATAATTTTGATTTATTTCATTATTTTTTTTCATATTTTGAATTTTTAAACCATTATTTCCCAAAGTAAAAAAAAAACTTGAAGTAATTGAAAAAGAATTTATTATTATTTCATCTGTTTCATAATCAAATAAATCATTAGATTCTCCTGACCATGTTGAAATATCTAAATGAATTCTAATTATAATTCAATATATTTATTTTACTTTTCTTTACAAGTTTTACATGTCATTTATTAATATAAATATTTATAAAATATGTTTTTAATATTTTATTTATTTTTTTATTTTATATATTCTTGAAAATAATATTTAATTGTGTATTAAATTATAATTATATATATATAATCATATATGGAACAAAAACAAAAAGAAATTTTTCAAAAAAAAGAATTTCGTTATTTATTAATTAATATATTATCTTCTTTACTAACTGATATTTGTAAAGAAAATGATATATCTCAAATTAAAAATAATGAAAAAATAAATCCATTTATTTCAAAAATAAAAAATTCAATAACAATTAAAAATTATTTAGGAAGATTAGTAAAATATACTCAAGCTGAATCAAGTACTTTAATTGCAATGTTGATATATATTGATAGATTATGTGAAATTAATAATTTTATAATTAATTCATTTAATGTTTATAAAATTATATTTTCTTCTTTGGTTATAGCAATAAAATATAATGAAGAAGAATATTTTGGTAATAAATATCTTGCAAAAGTAGGTGGTTTAAGTTTAAATGAAATGAATTTATTAGAATTAATTTATTTAAATCTTATAGATTTTAATTTATATGTCAGTGATGAAGTATTTCAAACTTATTATAAAAATATTAATTCAACTATAAATACAATATATTAATATGAATTATAATTTATATCCATATTTTTTAAACATTATTAATTGTGATTGTATATTTTTGGAACCAATTATTAATTTTTAAATATTTATTTATGTGGAAAATTAACATCTGTTTTATATATAATAGTTATTAATTTACATTAATACTGAAATATAAAAAACTTTAATGAATTCTTTAAAATAATATTTAGATTATTTTAAATTAATTTCTTTATATAAAATAAATTTTAAACAATGAGTTAATAAATATATTTATTAAAATTAATACTTATTAATAACCTTTATACCTTTTTCAATAATAAGTTTTAGAAAATGTATTTATAGATTTATATTTAGTTGTAGTTTTACCTTTACTAATTGAAGTGGTTTTTTTAGAATGTTTTCTTGATGTTGTACTTAATTCAATATACTTTTTTGATAATTCATTAATTTGAGTTAATAAATAGTTATTATCATCATTATTATTATTATCATAAGTTCTATTACTTTTTTTTTCTATATTTTTATTTTCTGTATTTAATGAAACATTTGTTGATGGTAAAGTTTTTTCTCTATAATATTCTAATTCCATAAATGATAATTTTTTTTTTAATTCTTCATATTCTTCTTTTAAATTTAATAATTTTATTTTATTTGATACTCCTCTATTAGTAATTAAATTATTTTGATCATTTAATTCTTTTTGTAATCTTTCAATTTTACCTTTTGTTTCAATAATTTGATTTTTTTGTTTAGTAAAAAGATCAAGTCTATCATTTATTTTTTTATTTAATTTTTCATTATCTAAAGCAATTTCTTCTATTTTATTATCAAATAATTTTTGTGTATCTTCATATTTTTTTTTTAAATATTTTATTTCTTCTTCATAATTATTAAAAACTATATTACTCTGTTTATATTTTTCTCTTAAATCATTACAATATTCAGAAATTTCTTTTTGTTCTTTTTCATATTGTTCTCTCATTTTTATCCTTTTTTTTATTTCTTCTTCTAAATTATAATTAGCAATCATTAATTTATGAATATTATCATTTAATGATGTAATTTCATCATTTCTTATTTTATTTTCTTTTATTTTTTTTGAATTTGCTTTATGAATTTTTTCAGCATAATCTTTTATATCATAATATTTTTCTTTTAAACTTAATTCTTTTAATAATTTATTTGCATTTGATTGATTTCTACTTTGATTTTTTATTTTCGCTGATTTTAATATTCCATTTTTTTTCATTTTTTTATTTCATATTATTAATTATTCTAAATAAAACATAAAAATATTTTTTAAAAATAATTTTATAATTATTTAATAAAATTATTTAAAATTATTATTTCAATAAATTATAAATGATAATAAAAAAATTTAAAATCTAAATGACCCTATTTTTAATATTTTTAATCATAATTTCCAATTTATCATTTATAAAAACAACCGAATTTTATAATGGAATAAATGATCAATGTTCCTTATATTTTTGTAGTGAAGATAAATTAAAAAATAAAAAATGTTTAATATCAACAAATGACACTTTAGAAGAATTTAATTACACAATAAAAGAATCATGTTTCCTTTTAAATTGTAAAAATGATGAAAAATGTTTAAAAGTTCCAAATGAAAATTATGGAATTTGTATTAAAAAAAATATAGAAAATTTATTTGAAGGAAATAAATGTGAAACAAATAATGAATGTGCTTCAAAAATATGTAAAAATAATAAATGTATAGGAAAAGAAAATGGAGAAGAATGTATATCAAATTTAGAATGTAAATCACAATCATCTTGTTTAATAAAAGATTTAAAACTAAATAAAGGAACATGTGAAAATTTAGTAAATTTAGGTGAAGAATGTATTTTTTTAAGTAATAATCCATATCAAAGTAATTGTAAATTTAATTTAATATGTGCTGATACGACAGAAAATCAAAATTTAGGAAAAGTAAATTTTTCTGAAAAAATAATTCAAAAAGGAAAATGTATAGAAATGGGAAAAATTAATAATGGAAAAAAAAGTAATAATAAATTAGCTTGTTATAATGGAATGTTATATAATGAAAATGGATTTTTTGTTTGTGGTGAATATATTAATTCTAATAATTATTGTAATAAAAATTATCAAGTTTGTAATTCGAGTATTTTAACAAATTTTAAAAATGAATATATTGTTGATTGTTTAATTACTTCTTTAAATCATTTTGTTTGTCCTAATTTAGAAATTAGTAAAAATTTTAGGAATTATATAAATTTAAGAAATGAAATTATTAAAAATATGAATGGTGATAATTTTTTTGTTACTAAATATAGAGAAAGTTTAAATCATTTAGAAATTGCAAAGTTATTTGTTAAATATGAATTTTATGGGTTTATTCAAGATGCTGATTCTTGTGTATTTAATTATTTTTTGGATTTAAATTATAGTATTTTTTTAAAAGGTAATTATTATTTATTTTTTATGATTATTTTTCTTATTTTATTTTAGAGATAATTTTATATTATGATATATATTATTTTGAAAAACAATTTTTGTATTTTTATTTTTTTATTTTTGTTTATTTACAAATTTTATTCTATTAAATTTAATCTAATTTTTATTATTCAATTGAATGAAAAAATTAAAAAAAATTTATATATAAATAAATCATTTATTAAAAAGATTAACCTAAAAATAAAATAAAAAAAATTTTTAAAAACTAATATTTTATAAAATAACAATTTAAAATTAATAACAAATATTATAACAAAAAAATCAAAAAAAAAAAAACATAAATCTAACGAGCTTCATATTGAGAAGAGCTATTTCCTCTTTTTTTAAAAAAAATCCTTCCAGAACAATCAGTACAAACAATAATATCTTGAGGTCTAATTTCTTGTTCTTTCCCACAGCCTAAAATATTAAATAAAATATATTTTACTTCCACAAATATAATAAGTTCCTACTATATTTGTTCTATCACCAATTTCAGAGTTCATTTATTTTAAACTAAAATAAATTTAACAAAAATTAACCTAAATAAAAAAAAAATAATAATAAAATATTTTTAAAAAATAATAATAAAAATATTTAATGTCAAGTTTATATAATGATAAGAAAAAAAAATCTTCATCAGTTTCAGAAAGATTATGTAAAACTAATAAAATTGAATTAATATCAAAAGATTCTTTAAAAACTCAATGTCAAAATTTTCGTTCTATGAATGGAATTCATGATAAACAACAAAATTCAAATGAAATAATATCAAATTTGTTAGATAACTTAAATAAAAATTCCTTAAATATATTTTATAGAGATTCTTCTTCAATATTTAAAAAAAAAATTGATGAATTGAATTTAAAATTTTATTTAGAAACTGAGAAATATTTATCTAATCAAAATAAACAAGAAAAAACTCAAAGTTCTCTTTTTATTATTTTATTTAAACAAATTAAAGTTTATATTGAAGAAATTGAAAGATTAAATTTAATAATTTTACAAAAAAAATATGAACCTAGAAATATTATTGAAAGAACTGATGAAATATTAAAAAAACAAAAAGATTTAGAAACAAAAGAACAATTAATAAAAACTTTAAAGGATTCTAAAAATTTTGCAGAAAATAAATTATCAGAAATATTAATAAATGAAGATAAATTAAAAAAAGAAAATGAAAGATTAAAACAACAAAATGAAATATATAAAAGACAATTAAGTGAATTAAATTCAAATAGTCAAAATAATTTTAATTTAAATTTATCAAAAACTTTAACTCAATCAATTTTTCATTCTGGTAAATTTAATTATTTTAATACTGAAGAAAAAAAAATTTCAGATATTACAAAAGCATGTTCAAATTTAAGTGGAGAAAACATAAATGAAAATACTTTAAATAAAAAAAGAAATAATTCAGAAAATCAAAAATTTTCTTCAACATTTTCAAATGGATTTAGTATATATAATCAATTAGTTAATAATAATGAAAAGAAATCAATTGGAATTATTAAATCTGTAAAAGAAAAAATGAAAAGAGAAAAAAAAATTTATTCATTAGAAAATTTCACTCAAAAAAAAGATACTTTAAATACATTATATAATATGAATAAACCAAATTTGAATATTGATATATCAAATAAATCAAAAGAATTTGATTCATTTCAAGAAATTAAAATTGATTTTAATTCATTTAATAGTAAAGAAAATAAAAATAAAACTGAAGTAATTGTTAGTGATTTAGAAGATTATTATTCAAATTATAAACAACAAAATACAATTCCAATTAGTAAAAATGTAAAATATAATAATACTAATATAAGTCAAATTAAAAATTTTAATAATAATGTTAATAATTCTAATTGTTCTAGTTGTAATGTTTCTTCTAGAGTTATTTCGAACAATAATAAAAGAGTTTCTCCTAAAAAAATTCCAATTATTCAAAGTATTAAAGTAAAAGTAAATAAATAGATGTTATTTGTAAATTATATAGAATGGATATTCTATAATTGTGTTTGTTAAAATATATATTTTTTATATATTTTACAAAAAAATAAAATAATTTTTTTACTTAATTGTATTTAATTTTATAATTTATTGGTTGATTTTATTATAAACAATTCTTTTTTTTTAATGAATATATAATTAAATTGTTTTATATTATATTAATAGAATAGTTATATAATACAATTTGATTTTTCCAAAGGTAAAATAATTTATTTTCATTTAATTTTGACACGTAATTAAATCTTTATCTCATTCATTTATATTATTTTTTTTCCATTATTTATATTTAAATTAATTTCATTATTATTAAATTCAATATTTTTATCAATTATATTATATTCATTAATTTCTTTTTCTAAAAACCTATTTTCATTATTATTTATTTTATTTTTTTTAATATATCTTTCATTATTATTTTGATTAAAAGGATTAATAATTAATTTAAAAGGTTTTTTTCTATTTAATTTATTATACTTTTGTATTCTTAAAAACATTCCTTTACCAGCAGAACGATGAATTATTTCATCTTTATTCATATCTGAAATTAACATATTTTCTTTTTCATCATATCTTCTATTTTTCATTAAAATATTTTTTGGAGATAATAAATCTTTTATTATATGATCTATTTTATGTTGATATTTATTACAACTTGTTGAATATTCTTGAAAATTTTCTGGAACAAAATAAGAATTTAAAGTTGAAACTTGTAAATTTTCTGTTTTATTTTCTTCAAATAATGATTTATTTATTAAATTTCTTGTTAAAAATTTATGTTTTATAGGAGAAAATATATATTTTTTTTTTGAAAAAAAAAATGGTCTTCTTGATGGTTGTAAATTTATAAAATTCCTTGTACTAGATTTATTAATGTTTGGTAAAGTTAAAAAAATATCAGAATTTTGATTTTCTGATAAGTTATTCATTTTTATTTTTTATTTATATTTATTAAAAAAAATTAATTTTATATGTTTATAACGAATTTTCTATAAAATAATACATAAATAAATCATATAAATTATAAAAAGTACATTATTATATTTATATAGAATATATCTTTAACAATATAAGTACATACCATTAGCTATTAATAAAACAGATATTAAAATTAACAAATATTATTCTACAGTCTTTACAATAGTTTATTTAAATACAAAAAAATCTTTAAATTTTGATGAAATAATTATATACAAAATTAATTTTATTTGCAAAAATTTCATTTTATCAAAATAATATAAATTTTTATGATATTCATCCCATTCTTCTTGAAAATAAATTTTATTTATATTAAAAAAATGATTTAAAAGAGAATAATGAATAAGGCATATTGCATATTCAATTTTAGTAAAATCTAAAAATCTTTGATCTTCAATAATAGCTTCTGCATAAAGCCAAATATTTTTTTTAAATTGAGGGATTTCTTTAAATTGATCGAATAAATGTGAATACTTAATAAAGAAAATATGTATAATATCCATTAATGTAAAAGTATTTAAATCATAATTTAAAGTAATTAAAATATCTTGTTCTATTTCAAATAAATTTCCAAATTGATATTTTAAAAAATATAAGAATGTTTTGTATAATGAAGTTTTAGGACATGACTCATTAAATTTTAATGATATTAATAAACAAATTGAAGATATTTTTTTAATATTTTCTAATTTATTTGAAAGAAAATATCTATCCATATAATCAACTGCTTTTAAAAAAATATCTAATGAAAAATTAAATTTAATTGATAAATTTTTTATATTTTCAATTCCTTTTTTTCTTTCTATTAAATAGTTTACATGATAAAAATTTGAATAATCACATAAAATTCTTTTATCATTTATCATTTTAATTAAACCTATTTCCTCAATTATATTTGATAATTGAGGAAATAAATTAGGAAATTTATTTTTATCTTTTGATTTAATCTCAGTTTTAGTTTTTGATATTTGAATTAAATCAAATTCAGTTTCGAAATTTGTTTTCATTTAATCTTAATTTTTTTTTATAAACAATCTTTATAAATAATAATAATAAATTATTTTATTTTTATTATGTAATAAATATTATAATTAACTTTAATGAAATATAATTTAAATAGAAATATAGGTTTACCTACATTTCATCTATTTAAGAAAAAAAATAATTTACCCACTTCAATTAATAATTATACTTCAATAATTGATAATCATTATAATTATTTAGTAAAATTACAAAATGCAAAAAGATATACATCAAAAGAAATTTTTTCATCTAATATTCCTGAAATAAATAAAAAAAAGACACATAAAAAAGGAAATTATGGAATTGAAAAATCAATTTCTCAAAAAAATTTTCCTAATATTATAAATGAAAAAAAAAGAAATATAATAAATAAAAATATAAATGAACATTATTATAAAAGAAGTAAAAGTCTAATTGATATATTTAAAAATGAAGATTCAGAAGAATATAGAAAATTTATAAGAGAAAATAATGAATTTTATAATCAAAAAATAAAACCTAATAAAATATTATTAAAAAAATACAATCATATAAAATCAAAAATACAATTATTTCATAAAAAAAAACCTTTATTATTATATAGTTCCCCAAGTTACATTGAATTTGAATTATTAAAACAAATAAATAAATAAAAAAAAAAATTAAAAAAAAAAAAATAACATATATTAAAATAAAAACAATGTCAGATGAAAAACATCAAGATATAGATTATGATTCATCAAATGGATGTGTACGTTCATTTAATAAAACATTTTG
>Ga0256407_10012991_pt1 | contig 11215 bp, 6 predicted proteins | sample RumenRJG_04DNA_FD_193489 | JGI IMG/M metagenome (GOLD analysis project Ga0256407, IMG submission 193489) | Bovine rumen microbial communities from Lethbridge, Alberta, Canada - RJG_04 | ecosystem: Host-associated > Mammals > Digestive system > Stomach > Rumen | place: Canada: Alberta | collected... | reverse complement strand
ATTCAGATCTAATTGTAAATGTCATAGTATCATTATTTGTTATCATATTTGGAACAGTATGAACATTTTGAAGAGTACTTTCTCTATTATTAATTAAACTTTCAGCAGGACCTTCATGTGGTAATAACATTGCAAATATTCTATAAAAATCAATTCTATTTAAAGTATTCAAATTATTATCAGTAAAAATAACTTTAGTCAAATGATTTAATTCATTTTGACTATTTGTAAATTTCAAAGTAAATAAAAGAGTATTTTGGAAATTATTTATAGTGACTTCTCCATTATTATCCATATCAAAAATATTAAAAGCAGAATCAACATTTAATCCTTTTTCTCTTAAAGCATCTGCTAATTTAATAATTAAAGCATCTTCAAAAGCTTTTGTTTGATATGGTAAAGTACTTTTTTTATAGGAAGGATCTTTATCATTTTGAATAACTTCTTCCCAGAAAATAGTAATAAATAATTGACCAACTTCTTTATTATTAACATCTTTAATTTGAAAAGTACCTTGAACTATATTATTAATTAATAAATTATTTAGAGGAACTCTACAAACTCCAATTAAATCTTTTTTCATTTGTTCATTTGAATTAACTAATTTAACTGCTTCTTTATTTGTAACATCAACTTCAATTGGATTTGAACTATCAAAAAGATAAATATTTAAATTTTCTTTTGATAAATAATCTTGTAATGATGTATCTAAAATAACAGTAAAAGAAGCAACATCTTGAAATTGAGGATCTGTTCCTTTTGAAATATTAGAATATCTTTCTTTATCTTTATAAAATTTATAATAAAAATATGGTAATAATGAACTTTCTTGATTTGAAAATTTTAAATTAGTTGCTTTTGCAATTAATATTTTAACTTCATAAACTTTTCCTCCTAAATGAGAATATTCATTCATTGTTTGTTCTATTTCTCTATTATTTACTTCTTCAACTGGATTTATATCTCTGATAAATTTATTCATTTCATAATACCATTTTAATATTTCTGCAATTGGATTTCTTGTTCTCATTTTATAGTGAATTGAAGCAATTTTTAATCCTTCATCATTAATAGAATAACAAGGACAAATTCTATTAACTACTCTACTATTTGTTTTATTTTCCCTTTCTGCATTAATTAAATCAATTAAAGGTATTTTTCCTTTACCTAATATTGCTTGTTGATTATCTCTTAAATAATATATTTCAAGATAAATATAATCACTTTCTAAATAATTTAATAAATGTTCATCAACATTAACTCTAAAGGATAATTGGAAATTAAACATTGGTTTTTTACCTGATAAAATATTAGAAGTTTGAGTTTCATGAATAAAAAAATCAACAGAAATAAATGACATCATATTATCAACTTTAAATCCAATTTCTGAATCTAATCCTTCTTCAAAATCACATTCTCCTAAATAAATATCAATAGCATTTTCATTCATTGCAAAATCAGGTTCATTTTCATCTTTTGAAAATTCTGATATTCTATCATCCATTAAATTATTATTCTCAGAAGTATCTTGAGTATTATTCCCATCATTTAATAATGATGATATTAAAGCATTTGTATCTTTTATTATTGGATTTCCTGAAGCATCTTTTGTAATATATTCTTTTGGTAAATTTTTAATGTCAATTAATTTACATAACTCACTTATTTTTTCATTTGACTTTTTTATTTCTGCTTGATATTTTTTTAAATCACATTCTTGAATTTTTTGCATATCTTCATTTATTTGTTGTTGTATTTGTAATAATGATTTTGTTTTATCTAATTCATTTCCTAAAGTTCCTTTTTCTGATATTAATTTATTTATTTCTTTATGTAAAATTACAGGATCATTTATTTTATCTATTTCATTTAGTTCTTGTACTAAATTAACATTTGAATAATCACCATCAGGATTTAATTTCATAATATTTAATAAATTTTTAAAATCTGAATTTACTCCTCCATATTGACCTAATAAATTAATTTGTTCTTGAAAATATTTTGCATTTTTTTCTTTTTCTTCATTTGCAATTTTCATTTTTATACATTCATCTTTATATTTATCTTTATCATTCAAAGTAGTTTTTAAAGTAGATTCTAATTCTTTATTTTTAGAATTTAAATCCTTATTTTTTCTTTCATAATCACGAATTAAATTTTCAGCTTCTCTTAAAGCTTTTTCATTTTCCATTAATTTCCTATAAATATTTCCTCTTTCTTCAGCTTGTTGAATATATGGAGAATTACATAAATCTTCAATTCTAAGTTCTAAATCTTTTTCTCTTTTTTTATAATTTTCAATTAAAGCTAAATATTCATTTAATTTATCTTGATCATCTTTCATTAATGAAATTCTTGCTTCTAATTGTCTATTTTTTGTTTTTTCTTTTTCATATTTTTCAGTCATTTCATCTAATTTTTCTCTTGTTAATTGAAACATTTTATCTTTTGCATCTAATTTCATATTTGAATTATATCCTGTAATATTATTATTAGTTAAATTTCCAGATTTAAATGTTGATTCTGGATATAATGTATTACCATTTGATGATATTTTTTCTTGTAATAATCTATTTCTATCTTCAGTTAAATTTTTTATTTCTTCTCTTAAATATGATATTAAAGCTAAATCATTTGTTCTTTCTTTTTGAGTTACTAATGGATTTTTTTTTTTCTTTTGTTTTGATTTATTAAAATTTGGAACTGATTTTTTATTACTTTGTAAACCTTGAATATATGTTCTTAATTTTGTATTTTGTTCTTTTAATTTTTCATTTTCAAATTTTGTTGTTTGGTAATCTTTATCAAATTTTGGATTATCCATATTTAATAATCTTTGATCATATAATTGTCTTTCTTTTATTAATTGTGCTTTTATATTTGCTAATGATACATCCATTTTTTTTATTTTCTCATTTGTTGCTAATTTTTCTTTTTTTAATCTTTCATTTTCATCTTTTACAAAATAATATTGATCAGGATCAATTTTTTCATCTCTTCCTAAGTATTTACATTTTTTTTGAGTTTGGATTTTTCCGACTTTTTGATCTGCTAAAGTTTTCAAATTAATATTTGATTTTTTTGTTGATGATGGAGGTGCATCAATTATTTCAGGTGATTTTGAATAATCTATATTTGAACTATAAGAACTTTTATACATGTGACTCATCTTCCCAGTATCTGATATTTAATTTATTAAATTAATAAGTTGAAATTTTATTATATTAAAAAAATAATAATTATAAAATGTTTTACTCTGATTTAATGTTTATGAATTTTTTTATTAAAATTCATTTAAAAATCCAATAAATAAATTAATGATTTTTTATCAAAATGTACAATTATTTTCATTTAAAAGAAATTCATTAAATCTTATATATTATATTCAATATTTCATTTCTAGAAAAAATTTTATATCATTATATTAATTTTTAATAATAATAATATATTTTATTTAATTGAGATTATTTTTGATACAATTTTCTAATTAATATGTGTTTTATTTTTTCAAATCCATTGTATGGACATTTCTTTTTTTTTTCATTAATACTATTATCCATTTAATAAATTATTATTTCATCATCATAATAATTTTCTTCACAAGAACCAAATGATTTATCTTTTTTATTATCATTATGGTTTGAATTAAGACAAAAATAAACAATTTTTTTTTTAATTTATTTCCATATTTATATTTATAATTAATATGATATACTTTTTTAATTTAGATTTATTATAATATATTAAATTGTATTTAAAATCTATATATTGTTCCTATTTTTCTTATACCATTTTTTACTTTTTGAAATATGGAATATTATTTATTTATATTGAGATACTTTTTCATTGATAAAATCTATGAACAGAAAATTCATTTTTCAAATTTTTTTTAAAAAATAATAATAATATTATTAATCTTAATTCAAAGAATATATTTTCTAAATTGTATTTCTTTTTTAAATAATTATTTGTTTTTATATTCTTTTTTTATTTTATTTAATTTTGTTTTATATTTATTTTTTTTTAAAAGAATGAATTTATTTCTTTTTTTTGTTTTATGTAAATGACATATTTTCTAATTTCTTTGTTTTCGTCTTGTTTTATGATTTTTTAAAGTTTAATATAAATAATTTTTATATTTATGTGAAGAATTAAAAATTAATTTAAAAAATTATTTTAATTGTAAATAGAAGAAATAAAAATCAAACAATAAAATTAAATTGTTATTAAAAAACCAAAACTATATTATTTATTCTTTTATCAGGAATTAATTTTTTTTTGTTTAACAGTCAGAAGAACCTCTTTTACAGCATTTTCCTGTTTTTTTTGAATAAATCTCTCCTACTTTACATTTTGGTATAGATCTACATTTTCCATTTTCATATTTTCCATATTTGCACCTCCTATCAATTATAGATATGCAATTACATGGATATACTAGTTTTTTTCCTTGAGGACATAATAATCTGCAATTTGGAATATTACTTCTTCTACATTTTCTTGTTTTAAAATCTCTACCATATTTACATTCGCATTTATGTGTATTTTTATTATATTTCTCTATTGGAGAACATTTTTTATCTTGTGTAATAACAATTACAAATATTGCAAGAAAAATTAAAAGTTTCTTCATTTTTTATTTGATGTATAATTATATAATTTATATTAAAAAATTATTACAATTTAAATTAGATTTAATATAAAAGATAATAAATTTATGTTAAATTTTAAAAAAAAATTATAAATTAATGATTAATTTATATACTGTTAAGAAATCAAAAAATATTAAATGTAAAATAATAATGAAATTATTTAAATTTTTATTTTAATATTTTTCAAATGTAATAAGTAATTAATAATTTGAAATATATATTTGTTTTTTAAAAAAATAATGATTTAAACTTTATTTAACTTGAATTGTGTATTGGTTTTTTTGAGGAATAATATAAATTCAAATATTTAGAAAGGTTTTTAATTCTCATAATATAAATTATGGAAAAATAAAGATGATAAGAATTTCAATTTATCATTTAGAATTTGTTTGTTAAGTATTTATAAATAAATGAATGATATTTTTAATTAATTATAACACCATTAATTATATAAAAAACAATTTAATGTCAGTTTAAACATATATAGAATAAAATATTTTAAATAATTTAAGAAAAGTAATATATATTAATTTTTATCATTCTGTTTTATATTATTATTTTTATTGAGTTTATCTTTATCATTTACATTTAAATTATTTTGATATATTTTCATTACATCATCAAATTTTTTTATTAATTTATTACCTTTATTTTCCAATATCATATTCATTTCTCTTAAAGCTTTCAATCTATTTTCTCTATTTTCTAATTCAATAATTAATTCTTTATTTTTAGATGTTAATTCTTTATTTAATTTATTTAATTTATTATTTTTAAGATTACTATCTTTTAATTGACCATTAAGTAATTTAATATCATTTTCAAATTGAATTATTTTTTTAACTAATTTGGAATTTTCTCCTTTATATAAATTTTCATTATTTTGAATTGTTTCAATTTTTTCTCTTAATAAATTATTTGAATTAACTAATTTTTCATTTCTTTGTGAAATTTCACCAAATTTTTTACATAATTTTTCATATTCCTCATTAATTACTTGAAGTGCTTCCTCCATTTTATTTATTTTTTCATTTTGTTCTTTTCTTTCTTTTTCAGTTGCTGCTTGATAACTTTCAAAATTTGTTTTTATTATATTATTTTCTTCCTCTAAATGTTTTATTTTTTCTAAATCATTATTTTCTTCTGTTGTCATTTTTAATTTATTATTATTTATTTATTTTGAAAAAATATTTAATATATAAAAATTGTAATTTTTAATTATAATAAATTAATTATAAATTTCCCAAATAATAGTTTAAATTTTTATTTTTTCCAAAAAAAATTGTATTAAAAAAATTAAATGATATTCTTATTTATAAATTCATTTATAAAATTTTAATAATTAAAATTAAATTTAATTAGAAACTCTTATTCTAATAGCTGTTTTGAGTTTCATCAATTAAAAAATAATTATCTTATAGACAGAACCTTATTTTAATTATTTTTACGCAGTAACACTTAATTTTATTTCTTCATATTCACAATTTTTTTGTTTTTTTTGTACTTCTTCATCTTCGTCATATTCAAAAATTTCCTCATTTTCAAAATTTATTAATAAAAATGCAATAGTACTTAAAAAACTACCAAATAAATATAAACATCTATAATGTAATTTTAATCCACCAAAAGTTGTAGAACCACTTAAATATGAAATAAAAAATGACATAACAGCAGAGAATAAATTACAAATACCTTCACCAATACCAAACATACCTTCAATTTCAATTGAATACTCAATACCAAAAATATTATAAATAAAAGGAATAAATGAATTTTTTTGACCAACTGTTGCTATTTCAGAAGCAAATGCTAATAAAAGATTAAATGTTGGACTATCTAAAAATAATGCCATTAAAATTCCTATTATAATTCTTAATAAACATAATGTTTTTAATATTTTAATTGAACCACTTTTATCTACAATGAAACCAACAATTGGAGCAATTAATAATTTAAATATTCCTAATATTACTCCTATTATTCTATTAAGTCTTGCTGAAAACATTAGAATTCTAAAATTTTTAAAGTTTGCCATTATTAAATATGATATAAATGGAGATAAAAAGTTATAAAATGCTAATCTCCAAAATCTTTTACTTTTTATTACTTTTTTCATATTTTGTTTATATTTTTCATCTTTTATTATTGGTTTTTTTTCTTTGGGTTTTATTATTTTTTTCTTTTTATTTACTTTTTTTTCTGGTTCTTTAATATTTGATGATGATGGTAATTTAATATTATTTAACATTGTTGATGATTCATTAAAAATAATTTGACTATTGTTTATATTATTCATTTCACTATTTGAATTCTTAATATTATTTTCACCATTATTTTCAATATTATTCATTTCAATTTTATTTATGTTTTTTTCTGTATTTGATTCATCATTTGAATTATTTTCTCTATAAAATAATACACTTAATATTACCATAATAGAATAACTATAAATTAAAAAAACAATAAATTTTTGATATCTTTGTGATATATATTCAGGATAAAATTGATTTTCAGTACCTTTATTGAGAGAATAATCATGATAATTAATATATTTTTCAGAACAATAGAAAAATAATCCAAAAAAAATTGTAGTCCCTGTTGCAATTGTTGATAACATAAAACCTTTTTTTTTAGGTTTAAAAATACAAATATTTCTTAAACAAATTTGATTACAGCATCCTAATCCAATTCCAAGAAGAACAGTAAGAAAATAATAAATCCAAATATTTTGTTGTAAATGTAAGCAAAAAAGAGAAATAACAACAGTAATTCCACCAAAAATAATTGTATCTTTACCTCCAATTTTTTTTTCCATATAACCTCCAATTGGTCCAATTAATTTTGTAGTCATTAAATAAAGAGGAGAATTAATAACTCCATAATGAATTGTCACCCAATCTTGTTTTAAATGAATATATGATGTTGTATAAGCTGTGAATTTCCATAATAAAGAAACATGTGTTGAAGATATCTTAAAAAAAATTGCTGAAATTAATGCAAATATAAAATCTTTTTCTTCAAATAATTTCATTTGTTTTAAAAAATAAAAATATTTTTTAAATAACTTTTAATGATAAAAATAGTATATTTCTTTTATATAGGGGGTTATTTGGAAATGGGGTATTATTTAAAACATTCAAAAATATATAATTATTTTAATTGTTTTTATTTTTTTTTCTTTTATTGATGGATACAATTTATATTATTATATTATTTTAAAAAAAAGATTGTTTTTTTTGTTTATTTATAAATTTATCATTATTTCAATCCTACTTCAATTATTTTTTATTCATTTATTTATGATAATAAAAATTAAATAATTTTCAATTTAATATTGTTTAATTTATTATTTTATTTAAAATTTAAAAGAATGTTTTTCAGTTTGTGACATTTCTTTAGTAGTCCCATCATTATAAGTATAAGTAATAGTAGTAATAATTTCCACTTTTTTTTCAACAACCTTCATTTTCTTCATCAAATTTTTAGTTTCCCTACACAAAACATCAACATCACTTCCAAAACCTCCTTTCCCATCACCATTCCCACTATATTGTCTAATAACATTTTTAAACTCATCATTTTCTAAACTTAATTTAACAAGAGGAGATTGATTAACATTATTTCCAACAGCATTATTATTCCCACCATAACCATTATTCCCATAATTCGAATTATTCAACATTTCACCTTTTCCAACATTTAAAACTTTATCTCCTTTATCACCCAAAGGTAAAAAATCATAAGCAAAATCCATAACACACATTTGAAACTCAGTTTTATGAGGACCACAAGCAATACCAACTTTATGATATTCACTCTTGAATAAATTATCTCTATGAGGTCTACTTTCTTCACCATCATCTAAAGTTAAAGAAATAATAACACCTAAAGCATCATTAGGACCAAAATCAATATTTTCACCAAGTGATTCAACATAATTACCAAATTTTCCTATTCTCTCTTCTGGTTCCATACCATCGGAACTTTGATATAATAAAAGACCCTTTGGTCCTATATCTGATACATGCTCCATTGCACTCATTGCTAAATTTTCATCCCATTGAAGTGGAGGTAAAGGATCTAATTTTTTTAAATAAGAAATTGCCTCTTTGAATACATTGTCACCTTCTACCATTTGAATTTGGATTTTGTTTGGCTCACTTAGAACGTTTGTATCTGTGTCTAAGTACGTTCTGAGGAGTTCTAATTTTTTTGCTAAAGATTTTGGGTTTTTGCGAAAGTCGTTTAAGTAGGTAAAAATTTGTTGTGCTTTTTCAATGTAGTCTTCTATTTTTTATTGTTTATTTTAGGGATTTTACCTTCTTGATTAGCCATTTTTTTTTTGATGATTATATTTAAATTTTATTTGAATTTTTTTAATTTTTATTCATTTAAATGCAATTTTAATTTTATTTGTTTAAATTGAAGGCATTTAGAAATTTATATTTTTTAATTATAATGGTAATTTTATTTAAGAATTATTATAATTTCTATTAATAATAATAATTTAACAACATTTTTTTTCTTTTCCTTTTGGTTTATTGACTGTTTTTGATACTTCTAATTTACTTCTATTTTCATTTTGATCAACTTCTTCTAAACCTTTATCAAGAAAAGCTTTAACTAATTCAAACACTAATTCTTCTATTTGTTTATGATTCATTGCAGTAGTCTCTTTAATAATAGCATGAATACTATTTGCAAAAGCTACAGCATCATCATATTTAACTTCTTCATTTTCATATAAATCACTTTTATTAGCAGCTAATCCATATATTATATTTTCATTTCCTAAAATTTGAATTGTAGTTGGATACCAATATTCTTTTATTTTTTCAAATGTATCTTTTTTTGTTATATCATAAACAAAAATCACGATATTTGATTTATTAATAAATATTCTACTTAATGAACGATATTTTTCTTGACCTGCAGTATCCCAAAATGCCAGTCTTACTTTTTTATCATTAATTTCTAATGTTTTATATTCTCTTTCTCCTCCTATTGTTGCTTGTAATTCCTGATTGAAAGTATTTGATGTGTATTGTTTAATGAATGATGTTTTTCCAACTGAAGATTCACCAATTAAAGTTATTTTACATTTAATCATATCATTTTCATAACCTTCTTCATCATCTGACATTTTTAATAAAAATAACTATAATATTTTAGATTGTTAATTAAAATAAAAATAATAAAAAAATATCATTTTAAAAAAAAACACCCAAATTGTTTAACAAAAAAATAAAAGTAATAATAAAAGAAAATAAAAAATATAAAATGAAAAAAAATATTTAACAAAAAAACCATAAATAAAAAATAATTTTATTTCTTTTTCTTCTCCTTCTGATTTTCAGCTTCCATTTCCTTATCAACTCTAGCCATCCAATCAGCCATAGGATCATTCTTAGCAACTTTCCTTTGATTATAAGGAACATAATTAGAATTCTTTGAATCAGCTTCCATTTCCTTATCAAGTCTATCTAAAAAATTTTGTTGATTTTGTTGTTGATTTCCTCCTCTAGGACCCATAGATTTTCCACTAGGTTTATAACTAGAATTCTCTTCTTCAGCTTTCATTGCTTGATTCAATCTATCTTCAAAAGCATTTCTAGGATCAACGGGTGCAGGTTTCTTCTGATATGGTTTATATGATGAATTCTCAGCTTCTTTCTTCATTTCAGCATTTAATCTATCTTCAAATGCTTTATTTTGATCAATTGGTGCTGGTTTCTTCTGATATGGTTTATATGATGAATTCTCAGCTTCTTTCTCCATTTCAGCATTTAATCTATTCATAAATTCTTCTCTTTGATTTTGAATTGTATTACCTTGTGGTTTTTTCTTTTGAGTTTGTTTATATGTTGGATTTTCTGATTCTTTCTTCATTGCTTCATTTAAACGATCTTCAAATTGTTTATTATAATCTATTGGTTGTGGTTTTGCACCTGAATTTCTTTTTTGACTTGGCTTATATGAAGAATGCTCCTCTTCGGCTTTCATTGCTGCTGATAATTTGTCTTCAAATGCTTTATTTGGGTCAACTTGGGGTTTTTTCCTTTGTTCAGGACGGAGACTTGGCTTGTAAGATGAGTTTTGTTCCTCATTTTTCATTGCTGCATCTAAACGAGCTTCAAATTGTTTTAATTGGTCAACTGGTGCTTTCTTTGAAGTTTTATATGTTGAATTTTTGGCTTCATTTTCCATTGCTTTGTCAAGATTTGCCATCCAAGCTTCTTTGTCGTAGCCTCCTTTTGCTGGGACTTTAGCTTTGTTTTTCATTTTTTTTATTGTTATTTTATTAATGTATTTATATTATTTTAATAATATCATAATGTATTTTTTTTTGATTTGTGTTTTTTTAGATTTTGAGAATGTATTTTAATTTTATTTTTTATAATTTTTTTGAATTTATTTTTTTTAAGTTATTCAAAAAGTTTTATAAAATATTATTGTTTTTATGGATAATACACATAAAAAAGAAATAGATTCTTTAGTAATATAATAAAAATTTAATTTTAACATTTTAGAATTATAATAAGAAAACAGAAAATAATATACAT
>Ga0256407_10012990_pt1 | contig 11216 bp, 8 predicted proteins | sample RumenRJG_04DNA_FD_193489 | JGI IMG/M metagenome (GOLD analysis project Ga0256407, IMG submission 193489) | Bovine rumen microbial communities from Lethbridge, Alberta, Canada - RJG_04 | ecosystem: Host-associated > Mammals > Digestive system > Stomach > Rumen | place: Canada: Alberta | collected... | reverse complement strand
TTTGCCTTGTACTGTGCCGTGTATCGTCTGTATCCCATGGTATGTGCTCCTTCCTCGTCATCTTTTTGTATCATACCATGTTCACGCTCTTTTTCTCAACCGTGGTCTGGATCTCGGGGACCATTATGACCGGCATCGGCACTACAAATACGCCGAGGACGTCCTGCATCTGTTCGCTGATGCCGCTGTTTGTGTCTGTCAAAACAGCGATTTTATTTTCCGCCACGCTTTATCCTCCTGCTGTTCGTTTGCAGTATGGTATTCATCCACCCTGCGTTGGATATTCTCCATTCGAGTTTCCAGCTCCGCGCCGAGCTGCGCGCACTCGTATAGCTCCTGCTCGACCTCCGCAATCGAAGGCAAACCCTTTTTATAGCGGATCTTGTGTTCGAGGCTTGCCCACCAATCCATTGAGATCGTGCGGAACTGCACCTCGACTTTTACGGTTTTCTTTTGATCGTGCAGGAATATCGGCACGCCGACGATCAGGTGCAGGCTTCGGTAGCCGTTTGGCTTTGGCTGGCGGATATAGTCCTTTTCCCGAATCAGTTCGATTCCGTCCTGCTGCAAAAACGCTTCGGAGAGCATATAGATGTCCGTGGTATAGGAACAGATCACGCGGATGCCGGCGATGTCGCTGATATTTTCTTCGACGCTTTCCGGCGACAGCGGCAGCCCTTTGCGCGTCAGCTTCTCGATGATGCTCTCAGGGGACTTGAGCCGCGTCTTGATGGATTCGATAGGATTGTGGTCGTACTGTAGCGAAAACTCCTCGTTCATGACCTTGAACTTGGTTTCGACCACCATCATCGCGCAGCGATACCACGTCATCAGCTTCCGATAGGGGGATGCTTTACCTCGCAGCCACGTCCTTAGATCGCTCCCCTTAAAACGGGCGGCCAGCGTGCGCTCCATAAAGCTTCCTTCGCCGGTCAATCGCTCCACGGCATCCTCCGTTTCGTTATATTTCGTCCATGTGTTGGTATTCAACGATTTTTACCGCGCTGAGCGCCACGCACAGATTTAGCGCGCCTTCCGCAAACAGGGATATGCCAACCAGCGCGACCGAGACCTTCGCGCCCTCTGCCGGATGGAAGATCAGCACGCAGCCGACGATGCCGGCAGCTATGGCCAACACAAAGATCATCCACCACTGCTCCAGCCCAAACGTCCGCGCGTCGATGGCGATTTGGAGCTTGAGCATCCCGTCTGCGAGGATCACAACGCCAAAGATGATATAGAAAAAGTTGACGGTCTGGCTCGGATGGGAAAGTGCGTAGATGCCGAGCGGGATGAGCAGGATGCCGAACGCAAAGTCATACTGGAACGCCAGCCGAAATAGGTCTTTTGACCAGTAGCCGATGATCTTGATGATGCCGAACGCGATCATCATGATGGCGAGCAGCGTTCCTGCCAGCGTGATGGAAAAGTCCGTCAGCAGCGTCATAAACAGGCCGATGATGCAAAGCGCGGAGGATATCACGATATAGCCTGTTTTTGCGACCTTCATCGGCATGGTATTCCGCATTTTTCCTTCAAATTCCACAACAAATCCTCCTTAGTCTCCGTCATGCTCCGCCCAAAACGCTTTGACGGTGTCCTCGTACTTTTCCCGCTCAAGGTAATAACTCATGCCGTGATCCGCGCCGGGAACGATCAACAGCCTTTTGGGGGAAGCGCAGGCCATGTAGTTTTCGTATGTCATCTCCACCGGCACAAAATGGTCATCCGAGCCGTGGATGAGCAGGACGGGAACATTTGTATTTTTCAGCGCCTCCACGGTGGAGTAGTCGTCGAGGCCGACGAGGTTCTTTTCACGGAACATCATGTCCGCGAACACGCTGCGGATGCCGTAGGTGATATGCAGGTTGTTATTCGCGACGTGCTTCCAGATTGCGGCGGGCGAGGTATAGCCGCAGTCGGCGATGATGCCGCGCACGTTCTGCGGCAGGTCAAGTCCGGCCGCCATGAGTACCGTCGTCGCGCCCATGGAAACGCCGCAGAGATAGATCGGCAGCTTGCCGCCATACTGGTTATTGGCAGCGTTCACCCAATCGAGGCAGTCGTAACGCTCGGTCAGGCCGAAGCCCATGTAATCGCCGCCGCTGTTGTTCTGCCCCCGCTGTTCGGCATACAGCACGCCGCATCCGTTTTCTCGGTAGGCGTCCGCAACCAGGCCAAAATCCTTATGCCATGAGCCGCGCCAGCCGTGCATGGCAATAATGATCCGTTTCGGATTCTGCGCCGGTATCCAATGCCCCACGAGTTTTTCCCCGTCGTGCGCGGTAATTTCCACGACCACGTTTTCCCGCGCGGCAAGGCGCTCCGAGGCGGCGCGCAGCTCTTCCAGAAACGCCTCGTTTTTCTCGGAGCCCGCGATGCTCCGTCCCGTCTTTTCAATCACGCGCTCGGTTTTTTCGACCATGCGCGGTTTTTCATGATCGAGGGCGATCTTGACGAGATAGCGCGTCGTCAGATAGTTGCCAACCGACGCGGCCACTGTTGCGCCGACAGCGACGCCTACGGCGGTGATCGTCTGCTTCGTTGATGGTCTCATGATCCGTCACCCGATCCAGTCATCCGGCTTTTGCGTGCTTGATCGCAGCGGCTTTTTTCTCTGCTTTGCGCTCTATCCACAGCTTTTCCGCATAAGGCGTCCAATGCTCGGAATAGTGCTCGCACTTCGCGCACAGATGCTCCGCCGTTTCGGGAGACTGCATATCCGTTGACTTCGCGCCGGTCACGGCGACCATCTCGCGCAGCTTTTCGGGGTTTTCCAGCATTGGGCAGGGACGCATCATATTGTCGTTGAAGGGCTGGCCGTCGTGATACGCCATGAAGATCGGAGAGCGCAGCGCGTCGAGCAGGCTGACCTCCCGGATATTCGCGTTGGAATAGTGGACGAACACGCAGGGATCGACGTCGCCGTTGGCGTTGATATGGAGGTAGCGCCGGCCGCCCGCGATGCAGCCGCCGACGTATTCGCCGTCGTTCTGGAAGTCCATTGTGAACAGCGGCTTTTCCGCACGGTATTTGCGGATGCGGCGATAGGTTTCGAGCCGTTGCATCGGCGTCGGGAGCAGATCGGGCGAAGCGTCGTTGCCGACCGGCATATAGTGGAAGTACCACACGAAATGCGCGCCCTTCTCGATCAGGCTGTCGAAGAACGCCTCGGACGTGATGGAATCGAAGTTCGCGCTTGTATAGCACGCCGAAATGCCATAGACCAGCTTGCGCTCGTGCAGAATGTCGATGGCGCGCATCACCTTTTGATAGACGCCCTGACCGCGCCGTCCATCCGTTGCCTCCTCAAAGCCTTCGAGAGAAATGGCGGGAACGAAGTTCCTGACGCGCAGCATCTCGTCGGCAAACGCCTCGTCGATCAGCGTGCCGTTGGTGAAGCTCAGGAACACGCAGTCGTCGTGCTTTTCGCAGAGACGGATGATATCGGCCTTGCGTACCAGCGGTTCGCCGCCGGTGTAGATATACATGTAAACGCCCATCTCCTTGCCTTGACGGATGATGTCGTCGATCTCGTCAAAGGTCAGGTTGAGCTTGTGACCGTACTCCGCCGCCCAGCAGCCGGTACAACGCAGGTTGCAGGCGCTGGTCGGGTCGAGCAGGATCGCCCACGGGATGTTGCAGCCATACTTCTCGCGGTATGCCTCCTGCTTATCCCAACCGACGAGGTTGGCGTTGATGAAAAAGTTCACCGCGATGGTTTTCATCACTTCGGGATCGACGTCTGACAGCAGGCGGCGGATGTAGGAGTAGTAGGGATGGTTGGGGTTCTCGACGGCCTCGCGAATCGTGCGGCGCTGTGGCTCAAATTCTCCCTTCGAGAATTTGTCCGCCCAATCCATGAGCTTGACGAGATTTTTCTCCGGGTCTTTATAAAGGTAGTTGAACGCCTGCTCCAAACCGAATTTTTTTAACGCGACAGATGTACTCATAGCGGGAAGCTCCTTTCTCTTGATGGTATTATCTTATCTGATGGAGCCCCCGCGCAAAATAGGCAAAGCGCGCCTTGTGCCTAAAAATCAGACACAAGGCGCGCTTTGCCTAATAAATTGCGTTATCTATCTGCCGCTTTCGTTACTTTGCAGGCTGCGATGGATCATCTCCATGCCGAAACCACTCCGCAGCTCCAGCAGCCGGGAGAATTGCTTCTGTATGTCGTACTTCATGTCGCTTTCCAGCCAGAGAATGATTTGCCCAAATAACTCGCATTGATAATACCGTATCATAAGTTCCTTGTCGTCCTCGGCGATTGCTTTTCCTTCGGGCAGGCGCTCATATACTCCGGCGCTGTAAGAAACGACTACGTCATGGCACACACGGCTGAGATACTGTTCAAACAGATCGCGGCGCGCGGAGCGGTAGATGTGAAGCACAACGCGCTTGTTCTCACACGCAAACTTTGTCGCCGCCACGAGGCATTCTTCCAACGAAGCAACGTCCGAGTATTCGGCGATCAGCTTGTCGGCGTCGTCCATGACGATCTCCTCCAAAAGCGCGGGGACGTCGGTAAAATAATAATAAAAGCTGTTGCGGTTGATACCGCACTCCTGCACAATGGCCTTGACGGTGACTTGACTCAGCGGCAATTCATCCAGCAGCTTGAGACAGGCGCGCTTGATTTCCTCACGGGTTTTCTTCTGCATCTGCAAAACACCTACCCATCAAGAATTTCTGTAACTATGTCATTATAAATTAAGATGACGTTAAGAATCAAGCTTTATTCTCTTGCCTATCGAACGCTTGTCTATCGAACGCATATATTTCAATGCGCGGCTGCAACTGCCTCGGACGCGGGGGGAGTATCTTCCTTTTTCTTCTTCGGCTTCCAATGCAGGCTCGTATGGCTGAAGATCGGCTCAAAGACGCAGAGCGCCGCGGGCACCACGAAGATGCTGACGACAGCCGAGACCAGCGCGCCGCGGGCCAGCATCAGGCACATGGAGTTGACAATGTCGATGCGGCACACCAGCACGACGCCCATCGTTGCACCGATCATGACGAGCGCGCTTGTGATGACTGAATGGTCGGAGGTGTTCGCCGCGATCTGCGCCGCCTCCTTGCGGTCGTGTCCCGCCTGCAGTTCCTCCTGAAAGCGCGAACACATCAAGATCGCGTAGTCCACGGTCGCGCCGAGCTGCACGGTGCTGACGATGGTTGGAATGACAAAGGCGATGGTCGCGCCAGAGAAGTAGGAGAAGCCCTGATTGAGCATGATCGCCGTCTCGATCAGCGCGACGAGAACGATGGGCACCGTCAGCGATTTGAACACCACCATGACGATCAGGAAGATCGCGGCGATGGACAGGTAGTTCGTCCGCGTGAAGTCGTCCTCCGTGATGGCGATCAGATCCTCGGTCATGGCGCTCTCGCCCGTGACCATCGCGGCGCCATCGTACTCCTTGACGACCGAGATCAGGTCAGTGAGCTGCCGCGCGATCTCATCCGTCGCGGTCTCGTATTCGGAGTTGACCATCAGCATCTGATATCCGCCCTGCTTGAGCATATTTTTGACCTCATCGGGGATGAAGAAGTCGGGGATGCCCTGTCCGAGCAGCGCATGATAGGAGACCACGCCCGAAATGCCGGGGATGTCCTCGATGCGGCTTTCCATCGCGTTCATGTCGGTGGCGGATACGTCGTCGCGCATGACGATGAAGTGCTGCGTCGTCATGCCGAACTCGTCCGCGAGCTTGTGGTTTGCGACCAGCGACGGCAGATCGTCCGGCAGGGAGGTATCGAGCTTATAATACTTGCTGACATGGTTCTGTCCGAACCAGCCGGGGATCACCAGCAGCACCGTGACGATCAGAATCGGCACGCGCGCCTTGACGACGAAGCGGTTGATCCGGTCGAACTCCGGCAAAAGCGGCTTGTGGCGTGTTTTCTCGATCCACTTGTCGCATAGCAGCACGATGGCGGGCAGCACCAGCACCACGGTCGCCACGCCGAGGACGACGCCTTTTGCCAGGACGAGACCGATATCCTTGCCGAGCGTGAAGTGCATCGCGCAGAGTGCGAGGAAGCCCGCGACGGTCGTGAGGCTGGAGCCGGAAAGCGATTTGAACGCCGCGACGATGGCGACCGCCATCGCGTCGCGCTTATCGTCATGGTTCTCCCGCTCCTCAATGTAGCGGTGGTAGAGGAAGATGGAGTAGTCCATCGTCACGCCGAGCTGCAAGACGGCGGCGACGGCCTGCGTGATGTACGATATCTCGCCGAATACGATGTTTGTGCCGAAATTGTAGAGAATGGCGATGCCGATGTTGGAGATCAGCACCAGCGGCAGCACCCACGATTCGAGGCAGAGCGCCATTGCCGCCAGCGCGAACGCGACCGCCAGCGAGACGAAGATCGGCAGCTCCTCGTCGACAAGCTCCTTGGTGTCCTTGACGACCACCGAGAAGCCGGCAAGATAGCACTTATCGTTGAGCAGCGCGCGCACGGCGTCGATGGCGTCCATCGTCTCCTGCGACGCGCCCGCCTTCTCGTACTGAATGATCATCATCGTCGAGCCCTCTTTGGAGAAGAAGATGTCGCGGAACTCGGCGGGGATCATGTCGGTCGGCACCTGCACGCCGACGATGTTGGAGAGCCACAGCGTATTGCTGACGCCTGGGATCTGCTTGATCTCGTTTAAGAGGTCGTTCGACCACGCGGCAGGCATATCCTCGATGATGAGCATACTGGTCGCCGCCATGTGGAACGGTTCCTCCAGAAGCTGGATGCCCTGCGAGGATTCGGCTTCGGCGGGGAGGTAGGTCAAAATATCATAGTTGACGCGCGTCGCCAGAAAGCCGATCGCCGACGGGACAAGCAGCGCCAGCGCGACAATCAGCACAAACAATGGCTTGCGCGTCAGGCCCTTTGCGATCTTTTCCAGCATGGGGAGCCTCCTTTACGCATGGTGGAGCCTGCCGACGATTGCGCTCCACATGGTTGTGAACATTGCGGCAACGCGGCCCCAAAATGTAGAGGGCTCATTCTCGACCGTCGAGGTGTTCGCCGATACGGTCACGGCCTCCGGCTCCTCGACCTTGATCTCCTGTGTGCGGATCAGCACCTGCACGCTCTTGGGCGAGGGATTGCGCGGATCGGTCAGCGAGACCGGCTCCGCCGCGGCGTCCATGAGCAGGAGATTGTTCACGTCGCCGGTGTAGTCGTTCCAGGTATCCTCGATCAGCCCGCTGACGATATCCTTCGCGTCCTTGACGTCGTTCGTGGTGGAGACGGACTTCGCCACGTCGCGCAGCGTCGCGGCGAGGGAGGAGAGGGACGCGCGGGTGCCCTCGTCCAGCTCGTAGCCGGAGGTCTGCATGAAGTCCTCGAAGGAATCGGCGAAGGTGCCGGTATCCTCCAGCGTCTTGTTCATCGTCGCGGCGATATCCTGCGCGTTGTCGATGGCGTCCTGCGCCACAGGCTCGTATTTGTCGATCACGTCCTGCAAGGCGTCCACGTCGTCGAGGATGCCGGGCAGCTTGCGGGCGAGATCGGCGCTGTTGCCGATGAGCGCGTCGGCGTCGTCCACAAGGCCGCTGAGATCCTCGATGTCGTCGCTCAGATCGGCGAGCTTTTGCATCAGCTCGGAGGACGGGCCGGTCAGCCCCGCAAGGCTGGCGAGGGATTGGTTGAGGTTGTTGATGCTGTTGTTGAGGTTACTGACGGTGGAGTTGATGGAATCGGTGTTCTTGAGAACGAGCCCCAGCGCGCCGCTGCCCAATTCCTCGTTGAGCGTATAGACCTGATACAGGCTGGCGGCCTCGGATTGAGCGTTGGCGCGGTGATCGGTGTCGAGGCGCAGGATGGCATAAAGGAAATGCTCAAAATCGAGGGGATTACCGTTTAGGCGGGACGTTACAGAAGGATTTTCCACGCCTTTTGCTTCGGCGAACGCGGTTTTGATGCCGTATGCACTGGCAACGCTTTCGTAGGTGGAAATTGCAGTCGCTGTTGCTGCTTCTTGTGTCAAGCTGTTATTCGCTTGCATGAGCTGCTTTACAAGACTTGTAATGATTGTCGACTTTAAGGCATCCGGCGCATCAATCGGGTTCGTGTTCGCTTGAGTGCAAGCAGGGACAACTTGATTATATGCAGTATATAACGCAGCGGCACTTTGCTGTATTGTGCTTTTCTGTGACGATAGCGAACTCGCAGCTAAGTTTCCTGCTATTGTACTGGCCGCGTCTGCGCCTGTTGCCGTACAAACCGCATATATTACCGGAAGGGTTACACCAATATAAGTAGCCATGCCGCCTGTAGAGGAATACTGCGTTGCCAGACTCGGCGTTTTGGAATAGTTGACCGTCAGCGCCGCCTTGATGAAATCGGTCAAATCCATCGCGTACTGATAGTAAGTCGGATACAGTTTTTCTGCGGCTGTCCAATATGCCGCAGCAAGAGCTGCTTCCTCTTTTACCGCGGTTGGCGCGGTTGCTTTGGTTTCCGCAGTATAGCCGCGCTTGGCATAGACGGCGTCGGATGCTTCCTCTGCGCTGTCATAACCGTAATAGACGCTGTACATCTCTGCGGCTTTCGCTGTGGCGGTCGCTTTCGGCAAGCTGCCGCCCGCTGTAGTCTGCAAATATGAAGCCAAAAACTGCTCAAAGTTGCCGCCATCGTAACCGTTGGGCAGTGTGTCTGTAATCACTGTTGCGCCCATGTAGACATCGTGCAGCATATTGGCCTGCTTCAGTGCGCTTTCCACCTCCGCCGAGGTCATGCCGGACAGAGGATTGTCAATCGTGGAGATACGGCCGGTCTTGACGTTGTTCAGCGCGTTTCGGAGCCGAAGCAGCGAGCCGCGCAGGTTGCCGACGTCCGAGAGGACTTCCTTCGTGTCGCCCTTGCCGTTCTGCAAGGCTTTGAGGTCTTTCTCCAGCTTGGTGAGGTCGCCCTTGAGCCCGTTCGTGCCGTCCACCAGCTCGCGCAGCGCGTCGTTCGTCTCGGTGATCGCGTCGCCGGCGGCCTCCAACTGGCCGCTGACAGGGTCGAGTACGGTGAGGAAGTCGTCAATGTTGCCGCGCAGCTTGTCCGCGTCGTCGTAGACCTTGCCCTTGTTCGCGGACACGCTTGCCCGCGCCTTGTTCAATCGGTCGAGGCCCGCCGCCGCGCCGTTTAAGCTGCTCTCCATGTCGGCAAGCGAGTCCAGCAGCGTGTCGAGGCTGCCGGAGAGCTTGTTGTAGCTGTCCTCCAGATCGTTCTTGCGCTGGCCCAGCTTGGAGATTTCTTCGAGCTGGGAGAGCGTCGCGGGCACCATCAAAAACGTCATGCCGCCGTACTCAAAGCTGTCCGTGCCGACGCGGATGGTGTAGTGCCCCTCCTCGCCGGGGAGCGTGATGAACAGCGCCGCGCGCAGGTTGCCGACGAGCTGCGTCTGGCCTCCGGGCGCGTCCAGCGAGAGGATGTCGTCCTGATTGAAGATGGACATTGCCTCCAGCGTGTAGTTGTTGCGGGCGTATTCGTCGGCGTTCCTGTTCGGGATCGCGTCGATAAGGATCTCCACCACGCCGGTCTTGCCCGCGATGTCCTCGGCTTTCATCGGCACGCCGTTGAGCGTGTAGCTGAGTGAGATCGTCCACGGCAGGTTTTCGTAGGGCTTTTTGGTCTTGCCCTCAAAATAGAAATGCGTCGGCGCGGCGTCGGCAAAGTCGAACGCAACGCGCTTCGCGCCCTCAGACGGCGCGGTGCTGTCCGTCAGGTTCGATACGCTCTCGTATTCGCCGAAGTCGGTGATCGAGGTCGCGCCGTTGAGGACGTAGCTCTTGACGATGCTGCCGTCCGTCAGGTTGCCGTAGTAATCGAGCGTGGCGTAGTACGCTTCGTCGCAGGTCATCTTGCGTCCGTCGCTGACAGGGGCGGCGGGCGCGGCGGCAAAAGCGGGCGTGGCGCAGGAGAGCGTCAACGCGGCGCTTACTGCCGCGGCGATCCATTGTTTGCCGGTGTGTTTCATAGATATCACTCTTTCCTTGGCCGTTCGGCCTGATTTGTACCGCAATATAAGCGAGAACAATAAGAGAATATTCGGAAACCGCCGCGAATGAAATAGGCAAAGCGGGCTTGATGTCTAAATTTTAGGCATCGAGCCCATTTTGCCTAAAATCAGACAAACACGGCATTTTGTCTATTTCTTTAATGGCATAACGGCTATATGATTGAATCAGAAATCTTAGCGGAGGAGGGCGCGCATGAGGTGGGGAGACAAGCTGCGGAGCAGACAATGGAGCCCGCGTGTACGCTCAGCCTGCGCCGTTATCCTCTTTTATGTGCTGCTGACGCACTTGGATGTGCTGGGAAGAGGTCTTTTATCTTTCCTGAACTTTTTCCTTCCAATCATTCTCGGCGTTTGCATCGCATATATCCTGAATCCTTTGGTTGGGTTTGTGCAAGGGAAAGTGAGCAAACGTGTCCCATCAAAAAGAGCGGGGCGCGGCATCTCCGTCGCTGTTGTCGTGGTGCTGCTGCTGGCGTTTCTCTCCGCGCTGATCGGCACGCTTATCCCGCAGTTGTTCGGCAGCATTACGACGCTGATCGGCAATCTCAACGGATATATCCGGCAGCTACAGTCCCTGCTCGCCACGGCGGGCACATCCACAAGCGAGCTGTCGGGAACGCTGGACGAGCTTGTCAGCAATGACAACAGCGTTTTGAACCGCGCGACGGCATGGATCAGCGACAATATATCCCAAATCCTCCGCACGTCCGTCAGCATCGGCGCCGACACATTCAATTGGGTCGTCAGCTTTATCCTTGCCGTCTACTTCATGTTGGAGCATGACCGTATGCGCGGCGGAGTCAAGCATCTGTTACAGCTCGTAATGCCGGAGCGCGCCTATATGCGCGGCTGTGATCTGTGGCGGCGCTTTGAAAAGATGTTTGTCCGCTATATCCAATGTGAGCTGCTTGACGCGCTGCTTGTGGGATTCGCAAATTACATCTTTATGAAAATCACCGCCATGCCATACGCGCTTTTGATCTCTACCGTGGTCGGCGTCACGAACCTCGCTCCGACCTTCGGGCCGGTTGTCGGCGCGGTAATCGGCGCGTTCATCCTCCTGTTGGTCGATCCGGTGCTGATGCTGTGGTTCCTGATCTTCACCATCATCCTGCAAACGGTTGACGGATATGTGATAAAGCCCAAGCTGTTCGGCAACGTCTTGAATGTGCCGTCTATCCTGATCCTCATCAGAATCATCGTAGGC
>Ga0256407_10012988_pt1 | contig 11217 bp, 7 predicted proteins | sample RumenRJG_04DNA_FD_193489 | JGI IMG/M metagenome (GOLD analysis project Ga0256407, IMG submission 193489) | Bovine rumen microbial communities from Lethbridge, Alberta, Canada - RJG_04 | ecosystem: Host-associated > Mammals > Digestive system > Stomach > Rumen | place: Canada: Alberta | collected... | reverse complement strand
CCCCTCCCTTGTAGGGGAGGGGTTGGGGTGGGGTCAGTATCTTTCTCATAGACAGGATATTACAGCCCCCACCCCTGCCCCTCCCCTTGATGGGAGGGGAGTGGCTGCGCCTTCGTGCGCGACATGTCCTGACTTTTTAAAGTGGACTCAATTAGTTTTAGTAAATGCTTGATAATGTAGTAGATGAGAAGAAAGAAGTTTTTCTTGGTAACAGCACTGTTGGCAATTGCCCTTAGTACACTGGCTCAGCAGGTCACCGTCGCGCCTTATTACGGCGGGCGGCAGGCCGCGTTGAGCCTTACCTTCGACGACGGACTGCTCGACCAATACACTTTGGCATATCCTCAGTTGAAGGCACGGGGACTGAAGGCCTCCTTCGGCATCATTGGCTCGAAGGTGGGGGTCGTGATGCGCTCGAAGCAAGACCGCTTAGACGGGACAGACGGCACACCCTGCATGACATGGGACATGCTTCGCGAAATGGCTGCCGACGGGCAGGAGATTACGAATCACGGGTGGGAACACCGCGCCGTGACGCGGTTAGACGGAGAGTTGCTGCGTCATGAGGTTTCGGCCAACGACTCTGCCATTGAAAAGAATATCGGCGTGCGGCCTGTGACATATTTCTATCCTGGCAACAGTAAGAGTGAGGAGACAGTCGCTTTCTGTGAGCAGGGGAGAGTGGGGAGTCGCACCTACCAACTGTCGCTCGGCTCGAAACGAACGACGACGTTCCTCTGGAAATATGTCAACGACTTGATTCGCAAAGGCGAATGGGGCGTGACGATGACTCACGGCATCGCTCAGGGCTATGATCATTTCCAAGACCCACAGGTGCTTTGGACTTTCCTCGATGATATCTGCGCAAGGCAAGATCAGCTCTGGATAGCACCCCTACGCGATGTGACTGCCTATGTGAAAGAGCGCGAGGCATCAAAATTGTCTGTAGATACCGTTGCTCAGGGACTGTGCGTCACTATTCATACAGGTTTAGACAAGCAGTTGTTCAGCCATCCGCTAACACTTGCTGTGAAAACAAATGTGGCAAATGCGGAACAGGACGGTGTGCTGCTGGAAGTCACGAGGGAAAACGGAATCGCCTACGTCAACGTGAACCCTAACGGTGGCAAAGTGCTGATTAGAACGAATAAATTCTAAGGAGTCAGGGAGTCAAGGAGTGGCCGGCACTAAGGAACAAAAAACTCCTTTCCTCCTATACTCCTTAGACAGAATAAAAAACTCTAAGGAGTCAGGGAGTCAAGGAGAATCTGTGCAATATGTGGTCGAAAAGCGCTCGGCTCTGCCGCTTGGCTCGTCCAAGAACTTGAGAAACTAAAATTACTGGTTTTTGAACAATTGTTATGTTTTTGTTTCCTCTATTTGTCGTACTTTTGTCGCAATAAAACGAATATGTAAAATGAAAAGAATCCTGTTATTCCTGACGTGTCTGTTGTCTTTAGGTGCCTACGGACATCAGCCACCCATGATGGGCTGGAGTTCGTGGAACACCTATCGGGTGAATATCTCTGACTCGCTCATCATGCGGCAGGCCGATGCCATGGTGGCGAATGGCCTGAAGAAGGTTGGCTACAACTATGTGAACATTGACGATGGCTATTTTGGCGGGCGTGATCAGCAGACAGGACGACTGCTCGTCCATCCGGAACGCTTCCCCCAAGGGTTGAAGCCTGTGGTGGAACATATACATCGGTTGGGACTGAAGGCTGGCATCTATAGCGATGCAGGACGTAATACCTGTGGCAGTATCTACGATGCTGATACGATAGGCATTGGCGTGGGCCTTTACGCATACGATCAACAGGACTGCGACATGTTCTTCCGTGAGTTGGGCTTCGATTTCATCAAGGTGGACTACTGCGGCGGCAAGCCGCATCCCAAGGGCGACACGCTACAGTTGGATGAGCAGACACGCTACACCGAGATTGCCGAGGCCATCCGGAAGACAGGACGAAAGGACGTACGGATGAACGCGTGTCGTTGGGACTTCCCTGGTACGTGGGTCTGCAATGTGGCTGGCTCATGGCGCATGTCTCAGGACATCCGCCCCAAATGGGCTTCGGTAAAGGACATCATCCGTCAGAACCTCTACCTCTCGGCATACGCCGGTGGTGGTCATTATAACGACATGGACATGCTCGAGGTAGGGCGTGGCATGACCCAGGAGGAAGACCATACCCATTTTGCCGTTTGGTGCATGATGTCGAGTCCGCTACTGATTGGCTGCGACTTGACGAAGATAAAACCTGAAACCTGGAACCTGCTGACCGACAGTCAGCTCATCGCCATCAATCAAGACCCGCTCGGCTTGCAAGCCTACGTGGTGAAACACGATGTGAGGCAGGGTACGTATGTGCTGGTGAAGGACCTGCAGCAACGGCAGGGACTCACTCGCATCGTGGCGCTCTATAACCCCACTGATACCGCAAAGACTGTGCAAGTCGGTTTTGCCGACTTGGAACTGGATGACGTCATCACCGTGCGTAACCTGTATGCCCAGACCGATGTCAAGCTACCGAAGAATGCCACGGGAATAAGCGAACAGGTGCCAGCCCATGGTTGTCGTCTCTACCGCCTTACGGCTTCTAATCGTCTGCAGCGCCGGCTCTACGAGGCCGAGACGGCCTACCTCAGCAGTTATCAAGAAATCAAGAACAACCAAGCCTTCCTGACGGCCATCTACGAGGAAGACGGTCTTTGTAGCGGCGGTGTGAAGGCATCGTGGTTGGGAGGACGTGCGGACAACGACCTGCGCTGGCGAGATGTCTATGTACAGAAGACAGGACGCTTTGCCCTGCGTATCGCTGCCCTTACCGATACACCTCGAACCCTCCATGTCAGCGTGAACGGCATCGAAGTAGGAACGCTCAGCTACAATGACAATGGAGAGCAGACCGTCTTTGTATCCTTGCAGAAAGGACGCAACGAGGTACGTCTGTGGAATGATAAGGACCGCATGCCCGATGTGGACTATATGATGGTCGATAATGCTCCAAATAAATAATTGAGTCCACTTTCGAAAGTGGACTCAATAAATAATCAAGGTTGTCAAGAGATAAAACCTTTCGTTGATAAAAAAGTGCCGTTGGTTGAATAATTTTCCAGCGGCACCTTATTATTTGTAATTTTGTAGCCGAACTAAAACAAATAGATATATGAAGAAATATATTGTATTACTGTTGATGATGATGGGGACGTTGGCCGTTCATGCCGACAGCTACACCTATCTGACCTTTGAGACGACCGATGGGGTGAAGGTTTCCGTAGAGGCATCGTCGCTGACCATCACGATTTCTGGGACGACGCTGACGGCAGGTAGTCAGCCGTTCACTCTCTCGAACCTGAGTAAGATGTACTTCTCGACATCCGATGAGACTACAAGCATCGATCGAATTGAGAATGGAGAATGGGGAATGGAGGATGCTGCTACCACTATCTATGACTTGCAGGGACGCAAAGTGGCAAAGGACGATTTGCATAGCGGACAGGTTTATATTGTGAAAACAAAGAGTGGCACTCGGCTCTGCCGCCACACAAAGTAAAGAACGTAAATAATTGCTGTGAAATGAAGAAGATAATTGCAATCCTGACCGCGCTGTTGCTGACGATAGCGGCAACGGCACAAAGGCTACGGGTAGGCGAACAAAGTTCGGGAATGACGCTGAACGTGACGGTGGGCAACGTGACCTACCAGTTTCCTGCCGCGCAGACAGGCGATATGACCTATACCGACGGCACCACGCTGACCATCATGAACAAGACTTTCACGCTAAGCGACATCAGCGCGATGACAATAGATGATACGGAGGTGACCGGCAACCTGGTGAGCATCGCCTATAGCGGTACGTCGGCAACGGTGACCGTTGCCGGTAACGTGGCTCAGTATGTCACGCCAACCGTCAGCGGGGCCTACGTCTCCATAGCGCAGAGCAACACCGACGCTGTGGATGATGACGAGATTACTTATCAACTGAGCGGAACATCGACCGACGGTCAGTTCGCCCTCGACGGTTCGTATAAATGTACGGTGTCTCTGGCAGGTGTCAACCTGACCTGTACGACAGGTGCAGCCATCAACATCACCAACAAGAAGCGCATACAGATTAGCGTTAAGAAGGATACGGAGAACATGCTGACCGACTGTGCCAGCGGTTCGCAGAAGGGCTGTATCTATTCGAAGGGACAAATACAACTGCAGGGCAACGGTACGCTGAATGTCATCGGCAACACCGCCCATGCCATCAAGAGTGCCGACTACATCACGGTGAAGAACCTGACGCTGAGTATCACGGGCTCGGTGAACGACGGCATTAACTGCAACGGCTACTTCCAGATGAAGAGCGGTACGGTGACGATGACCGGCATCGGTGACGAGGGCATCCAGTGCGACCTGGACGGCACCACCTCAACTGGTGAGACCACCGACCACGACGAAGAAGACAGCGGCAATATCTATATCGACGGAGGCACGCTGACTGTCACCGGCTCGGCCAAGGCAGCGAAGTGCGTGAAGGCAGCCGGCGACATCGCCGTCAGCGACGGAACAGTGAAACTCTATGCCAACGGTGACATCGACCTGAGCGACACCAGCAACATCAGCTACACCGCAGGTTTCAAGGCCGACGGCGGCTTCACGCAGACCGGTGGCGACATTACTATCAGCGTGACGGGAGGTGCAGGACGCGGCATTGCCTGCGACGGAACATTTACCACCACCTCGGAAAATACGGGAACGATTACCATAACAAACACTGGGGCAACAAGCTCAAGCAGCAGCTACCACTGCACCGCCAAGGGTATTAAGGCGGGTGTCGTAGCCATCGGTGGCGGCACCATCAACGTGACCATGAGTGGAGCCTCGGCCAAGGGCATCAAGGCCGACGAGGATGATGGTAGCGGCAACATGACTATTACGGGCGGCACCATCACCATCACCACTTCTGGAGCAGGCTCCTACGACCAAACAGAGAAGGATGCCAAGGGCGCAGGCTGTCTGAAAGCCGATAAAAATATGGTTATCAGTGGCGGCACCCTGACGTTGAAGAGCACAGGCACGGGCGGCAAGGGTATCAAGGCCGACGGCACACTGACCATCAGCGGCGGCACCGTCACCACTACAACTACAGGTAGCCAGTATAAATATAGCAATAGTGCTACTGCATCGCCAAAAGGCATCAAGAGTGGTGGAGCGATGACAATCAGCAATGGTACCATCTGGGTCTCTGCAAGTAACCATGAAGGTATTGAGAGCAAGAGCACTATAGGCATCAGTGGCGGCTACATCTATTCCTATTCCGGCGACGATGCCATCAACTCTGCCAGTCACATGACGATTACAGGCGGCAATATCATGGCAAACTCAAGTGGCAACGACGGCTTGGATGCCAACGGCAACTTGTATATCAAGGGCGGCAATGTGTTCGCTGTAGCAAGCTCACAGCCTGAAGTGGGTATTGATGCCAATACCGAGGGCGGATATTCGCTCTATATCACAGGTGGCAATGTGGTGGCTGTCGGTGGCTTTGAGAATGGTGCCAGCATCTCTAATGGTACAGCTAAATCGGCCAGCTATAGCAAGGGAACCTGGTATGCACTGTACAACGGCTCTGATATAGCCTTCGCCTTTAAGGTGCCTTCGAATAACAATATGGGTGCATCCATGGCTGTCTATACTACTGGCACTCCTTCCTTGAAATCGGGTGTGGCAGGTAGTGGCACCAGCTTCTGGGGTGGCAATGGATACACCAGTGCCAGCGGTGGTTCTTCAGTCACGCTTTCCGACTATTCCGGCGGCGGTGGTCAGCCTGGTGGCGGAGGTCAGCCTGGTGGTGGCGGCCCCGGTGGTGGCGGTGGCCCTGGTGGTCGTTAAGCCATTCGTTGAAGAATAATAGCCGTTTGCTGATTACCTCCTGTATATCCAGCTAAAACGGCTATTATTGTATTCTTGTCAATGATCTCAGGATTCTTTCTCGGGTTCCAACTTCACTTTCTTCCACTCACTCATTCCTCATCCTCCTTATTCATAACTGATGCGGAAATAATCGAGTGCTGCTTTATATTGATCCTGTGCAGTCAAGCAGGTATCTGTCAGATAACCATCAATGTGTCCCCATTCGCGCAATCCACGATAGTAGAACATCTTGAGTTCGTCTGTAATAATGAAGGGCACGACACCGCTTCGCAGACACTCCTTAAACATCACAAGACGCCCCACACGACCATTGCCGTCTTGGAAGGGGTGAATCTTCTCGAAGCGGACATGAAAGTCGAGAATGTCCTCCAATGTGTGCTGTCCCTTAGCGTTGTAACCATCAATGAGTCGCTGCATACTGTCATGAACCAGTTTGGGCTCACACGTCTGCTCACCACCAACCTCGTTGGGCAGACGCTTATAGTCGCCTACGGCAAACCAATCCTTGCGGCTATCAGACGTACTCGTTTTCAGAATGCCGTGAAGCATCTTTATCAAATCTTCAGAAAGGGACTCATGGGCACGGTTGATAATGATGTCTATACAACGGAAGTGGTTCACTGTCTCTACGATATCGTTCACATTGATACTATCGTCAGCAGTCACACCAATGGTGTTAGTCTCAAAGATGTAGCGAGTCTGATCGTGCGTCAGACGACAACCCTCTATATGATTAGAATTGTAGGTCAGGTCTATCTGGGTTTTATGATAGATATTGCCCTTCATCTTCATTTCTTTCTGCTCGCGAAGTGCTGTGAGCAAAGGTGTTATTGTGTTCATCGTCATTCTGTTTTTAGGGTTTCCCACGCTTTTTGTATCTCATCTATCAGTATGTTGGCCTCCTTGTTCAGTTGCGCTAATTCTGAATGAATCTCGTTCATGCGTTCATGGAATATATGATATGAACGCAAATTTAGTTAATTTCTTTGAGAAAGCAAAAACAAGCCGCTAAATTTAATAATTTTAAAGAGATAATACAGGAAATAATGTCCACCTCCCTCTCCCATCCCTTCTTGCTACCAGCGGCACGCAAGAAGGGATGTGGGAGGGTTAAAAGTATGATTTTACCAATATCCGTACAAAAATACCATGCACAAGCGGCGACTTTACTCTAATTTTGCAGCAGTTTTAAACCAAAAACGTGCAAAAAACATGAAACAGTCAAGGTTCGCTTTTCTCATTTCGTTGATTATCGTATCTCTGCATGCCTCGGCCCAGCTGTCTTCCCTACAGCTGGAAGGTCGTGCCCTGTGGGGTTCTATCGCAATGACTCCAAGTTCGGGTAACATCAACCTGGGCGACTACCAGCAGGCCAACAACAAGGTGTTGCTCACGTGGCGTATGCTGCCCGGCGATGACGAGAACACCGCCTTCAACCTGTGGCGCTCGATGGGTGATAACGGGGTGTGGACCTGCGTGAACGATGCCCTGAAGACCGGCAAGAAGGGCATCAAGGCTACCAACTACCAGCATGCAGCGATGACAAACATCACTGGCGACGTGCACTACCGGCTGACCTATGCCGACGAGAACGTGAAGGGAGCCGACATGAACTGCGACGACTATATTGCCGAGTATACCATGTCAAAGGAGCAGGCCACACAGAAGATTCCCTACGTCAGCATACCCCTACGCAGCACGGACGACTGTTCGGACTATCCTGACGTCTTCACTTACGAGGCCAACGACTGCTCCGTGGGCGACCTCGATGGTGACGGCGAGTTTGAGATAGTGGTGAAGCGCCTGCTGAATGGCGGTACGCCTGATGACAGCGACAGCGACCCACGTGCCCGCCACATCATCGTGTGGGATGCCTATAAGCTCGACGGCACGATGCTCTGGCGTGTAAAATCGGGACCCAATATCATCCCTGGCAACAGCTCGAGCGTGATGCTGGGCGACCTCGATGGCGACGGCTGTGCCGAGTTTGTGCTGAAGACTGGCGAGGGCACCGTCTTCGGTGACGGCACTGAGATAGGCGATACCGACGAAGACGGCATCACCGACTACCGCAAGAACTGGGGAGGTCACTATACGGGCGACAAAGCCGGAAAATACGGTGGCCCCGAGTATTTCTCAGTCGTCGACGGCAAGACGGGACGCGAGCTGGCACGTGCCAACTTCATTGCACGCGGTCCCGAAGGACAGACACCGGCACAATGGGTAGCCAATTGGAGTACGAACAGCGCGTCGTGGGGCGACAACTACTGGAAGCGCGCCAACTCGTTGCGCGTGGGACTGGCTTGCTTCACCGGCAAGGGCATGCAGATATTCCTCGGACGTGGCGTCTATGCCCGCACCGTGGTCGAGGGCTGGGACTATACACCCAACACTCCCGACAGCCAGTGGGGACTCGAAGGAACGCTCACCCGCCTGTGGAAGTTCGATTCTTCGACATCCGGCGGTAAGGATAAGAACAAGGACGGCAAGCTGAACTCGGCATACGCCGGACAGGGCAACCATGCGTTCAACGTGACCGACCTCGATGGCGACGGACTTGACGAGGTGATGTACGGCTCTTGCGCCTTCGACAACGATGGTACCGGTCTCTGGACTACCGGGCTCGGTCATGGCGATGCTAACCATGTGGGCGTGTTCCAAAAGGACTACGACGGCCTGCAGGTGTATCACTGCTTAGAAGGTGGTGTCACCGAGGTGGCCCTCCACGATGCCAAGACGGGTGCCGTGATCTGGGACATCCGCGCTGCCACAGCCGGTGACCAGGGCCGTTGCATGGTAGCCGACGTAGACCCCTCGTCGCCTGGGTGCGAGTTCTGGAAATATGGCAATGAACTCTTCAGCCAGGACGGCAAGCCGCTCTATAACAATGAGGGGAACCGCAAGGAGGAGAGCTCGTGCAATGCCGGCATCTGGTTCGACGGCTACCTGAACCGCCAGATGATCGATGGTGGCATCATCAACAGCTACAGTCATGGACGTACATTCACGATCTACCGCTATGACATGTCGTTCAACAACTCCACGAAGTCGAATCCCGGCTGGTATGGTGACTTCCTGGGCGACTGGCGCGAGGAGGTGATTGTGCCCAGCTCCGACAAGCTGACCGACATCAAGATCTTTTCTACCTGGTATCCCACCGAGCACCGCATCCCCTGGCTCATGACCGACCATACCTATTATATGCAGGCCATTCACGAGAACGTGGGCTACAACCAGCCGACGAACGTGGGCTACTACTTAGGAAGCGACTATGCCAGCGATGCCGAGATCTGGGCTGCCGCAGCTAAAGTGGAGGCCGATCGTCTGACTGCCCTTGGGCAGACGCTGACAGGCATTAGCACTGTTACAGCAGAAGACCAATGGTTACCATCCAACAGTCAACAGCAATACTATACCCTGAATGGTCAGAAGGTCACCACACCGCGTCGCGGCATCTATATCCGTAACGGCAAAAAGATTGTGGTAAAGTGATAAACTGTGGCCTTACGTAACAGGTTTGGTGTACTTGCTTGGTGTGATGCCATACTGAGCCTTGAAGCACTTGTTGAAATAGGAGGGATCCTGGATGCCCACCTGATAACTAACCTCTGAAACAGTGAGTTCGCCGTCGGCCAGCAGGTCGGCGGCTTTTTTCATGCGTGCCTGCATCAGGTACTTGTTGGGCGAGAGGCCCGTCAGCTCCTTTACTCGTCCATAGAACTTGGTGCGCCCCATGGTCATCAACTGCGCCAGCTGATCCACGTTGAAGTCTTCCTCACGCATGTGCTGGGCCACAAACATAGCCAGACGGTCGAGGAACACCTTGTCGGCCTGGGACTTGATGAGGTTTGAGGTTTGAGTTTTGAGGTTTGAGTTTTGAGGATTGAGGTTTCTTTCTGAAGAAAGCGTCTCGTTGGGCCGAGCGGAGGTTTGAGAAGTGTCGGTTGAGTTTTCTTGCTCATTTAATAGTTTCCATTTGATGAGCTGCATGGAGCGGGCCACGAGCAGGCGCCAGTTGCAGGGCTTCACCATATAGTCGTCGGCACCGGCCTCATAGGCTCTTATCTGGTGGGTCTCGTCGTCGAGAGCGGTGAGCATGATGACGGGCAGGGCTGCAGTGACCGACTGGGATTTCAGTCGTTTCACGATCTCGTAGCCATCCATGTCGGGTAGCATCACGTCGCTGATGATGAGCTGGGGAGCTGGTTGTTTGGCAAGTTGGTCACTTGGTTGTTTGGGAATACCGGTGCTCTCTGTGATGCCTTCGTAGGCCTGACGTCCGTTGCTGTAGCAGGTGACGTGGAAATAGACGCCCATCTCGGTGCGTATCTGCTCCATCATGTCGGGGTCGTCCTCAATGATGGCAATGGTGATGTTGTTGAGGGGGGACGGGCGGAGGGAGGAGAGTGGAGGGGTGATGGAGGAGGTTTCAGGTTTCAGGGAGGAGGTCTGAGGGCGGTTGGATTCGCTCAGCTCGTCAGCGCTGTAGGCGTCGGCATCAGCGGGAAGGGTGAACGCGAAGCACGAAGGGGTGGTATCGGTAGGCGGTGTATAGCTGAGCGTGCCGTGGTGCACCTCGGCCATCTTCTTGGCGGTATAGAGTCCGATGCCCATGCCACCCTGACTGGCCAGTCCCTGCATAAAGGGCTTGAACAGTCCTTCCTGCCGCTCAGGACTAATGCCCGTGCCGGAGTCGCATACCTCGATGGAGATAAGAGGGTTGAGGGTTGAGGGAGGAGGGTTGAGGGAGGTCTTTCTCATTCTTACCTGAACGCTGCCGCCCTCTGGCGTATACTTGATGGCGTTCGACAGGAGGTTATAGAATACGGTCTCTACGATCTCGCTATCGAAGTAGGTCTTGTATTCGCGTGCAAAGGGGGTGAACGTCAGTTGGATGCTCTTCTGTTGTGCCAAGGGCCAGAAGTCCTGATAGATGTTTTTCACGAAGCCCACGATGTCGGCCTGCCCCAGGTGCAGTTGCAGGTTGCCCGTGGTAACCTTGCGGAACTCCATGAACTGGTTGACGAGCCGCAGCAAGCGCTGTGTGCCGCGCTGGGCGGTCTGCAGGGTTGCTCGGTCGCCTTGCAGTTTGTCGACGGCACCCTTGATGATGGCCAAGGGCGTACGGAACTCATGGGTGATGTTGGTGAACAGCTGTACGCGGAACTCGGTGAGCTGTCGTTCGAGCTTCATCTGCTGGTGCAGGTCGAACTTCTCCTTCCAGTTGCGATACAGATACCAGCCTATCAGGGCCGCTAACAGCAGATAGATAATCCATGCCCACCACC
>Ga0256407_10012986_pt1 | contig 11218 bp, 5 predicted proteins | sample RumenRJG_04DNA_FD_193489 | JGI IMG/M metagenome (GOLD analysis project Ga0256407, IMG submission 193489) | Bovine rumen microbial communities from Lethbridge, Alberta, Canada - RJG_04 | ecosystem: Host-associated > Mammals > Digestive system > Stomach > Rumen | place: Canada: Alberta | collected... | reverse complement strand
GAAATTGACAAAATTACGGAAAAAAAACACAATACAATAAAAATAAATTATACAGATTCCAATATATATTATAAAAATAATGATAATTTAAATATATTTAAAAAAAATGATAATAAGAAACAAAATGAGGAATATGAATACAAAGTATTAACTGAACAAGCAATTAAAGATAATAAGAATGAAAATATTATCACAAATGACATTAAATGTATCAAAAATAAGATTTTACAAAAAAAAAATAACATTTATTCACATTCATTGAATAAGCATAATGAAAAAAAAATTCTATTAAATACAATAACACAAATTTCTCAAAAGAATAATAATATCAATAAAAGATTTAATATAATTAATATGAACAATAATCATATAAATAATAATACTTTAAATCAAAATAAAAGTAATAATACTAATTCATATTCAAATTCAATTAGCATAAAAAAGACAAAAATACAAGATAATAAAAAATTAAATTTAAATGATGAAAAAATGAAAAATCTAAAACAAAATGTAAAACAAGTTATTAAAAATAATATTTCAAATAAAACAAAATTTAATTCAAAAAAAGATAATAAATTAAATAATATTATTTCTTCAAATGAGAGTAAAGCAAAAAATCCAAATATTAATCTAATTCCTAATAATGATAATATAATATTTAATAAAGTAAAAAAATCTATATCTCCTATAAAATCAAAAAATATTGAAATTAAAAAACAAAATGATAATAATTCTGATAATAAAGTAATTTTAATTCAACAAAAACAAATAAATGAACATAATTTTAATAAAAACATAATTAAAAATGACCTTATTCAACAAAATTCAAATGGAAAAAATAAGGAACAAAATTTACATAAAAGTTTAAATGAATATGATGAAAATGACAATAAAAATGAATGTAATAATTTTAATGTTTTTAAATCAGTTGAAATTGGAAATAAACAAATCATTAAAAATTTAAATGAAAATATTAAAGAAAATGATATTATAAAATTAAAGAATAATAATATTGAGGAAAATATAACAGAAAAAAAACCAATTAAAAATAATGAAATTATATTATCAAATAATAATAATGAAAAAAAAATTAATTTTCCTATAATTGAACAAAAAGAAAATAATAATTTAAATCAAAATTTAAGTCCAATCAAATCAGAAAAATCATTTCATTCTTTAAACATTTCTGAAAATATCAATTATATAAATGAAACTATTAAAAAAAATGATGATTCATTTCAAAATCATATTAAATTAGAATCAAAATCAGAATTAAGTAACTATGAAGAAGAATCATCAAATTTAGTAAATACAGTTTATAATAATGATCAAGATTTAGAAATTCAAAAAGAAATAAAAGAACAAAATATTGAACATCAAATTAATAAAGAAAATAATAATAATTTAATAGGAAAAAATGATAAAGAAAAAAAAATTTCAAATAATAATTCATCATCAAATTCAAAAAATCAATCAAATAATTCTTCAATTAATAAAAGTAATAATAATAATAATTTTAATAATATTGAATCATTAATTTTAAATTCAAATATAATTGATTCAAATTTTAAAAAAAAAAAACATTTTGATGAACCAAGAGCATCAATTATTAAAAATGTTGAAACAAAATTGTCAGAATTTATGTCTGAAAAAACTTTAAATGAAATTCAATTAGCTGTTAATGATTTAGAAAGTCCAAAAAATTTTGGAAATTTAAATATTATTAAAGAAAAATATATTAAATTTCAAACTCCAGAAATATTAGAATTAGATGAAGAAATCAAAAACTTTAAATTAAATAATAAAATGAATTTTGATTATAAAAATTTTGAAAATAAATTAATTCAAAATTCAACTAATTTTAATAGTGAAAAAAATAAAAATATTTCTATAGGAAAAAAGTTAAATGATAAAATTATAAATGAAAAAATAAATGATATGAAAAAAAATAATATTTTCTTTTTAGAAAAAAAGTATTTTAACACAAAAGTATCTTCAGTTACAAAAAATAAAAATAAAAGAAACAAATCACTTGAACAAAATAAATTATCTAAATCATTTGATGGATATTGTAAATATATATTAGATGATAATCAATTTAATTCAAATAATAAAAATTTCACAATTGGTTTTACAAAACAAAAAAAATTATCTGAATCTAGAGATTTTAGATATAATATACAATTCAATAATAATGAAAGACAAAAATGTTTTTCAATATCTAATATAAATGATTTACTTTCAAATAAAATTCTTTTTTCAATTTTTGATGAAAAAAGAATAGTATCTTTTAATACAATAACTAAAACATTTTCCATTGATGAATTTATAGATGATATACAAAATAAATTTAAATTAAATTATATTCAAGTTGGTAGTTTATTATTAAATACAAATAATTGTTTATATATTATTACTGGCAATAATTATAATATGTTTTATAAATATAATCCTTATTTGAATCATATGAAATTTATTGGGAAATTAAATTATAATCATTACTATGGAGGATTGATTATTAATTCAAAAAAAGAAATTTTTTGCTTAACTGGAAATTTCAATAAGAAAATTGAAAAATATGATAATAAATTAAATATTTGGATAAATAATAAAGAAGAAATGAATTTTGAAAGAAGTGAATCTTCATTTATTTTTATTAATGATAAATATATCTTTTCATTTTTTGGATATAATTCTATTCAAAATAAATATTTAAATTCTATTGAATATTGTGATGTAAGTAATGAAAATATGAAATGGAATTTAATTCCAAAAATTATTAATCAAAATAAATTATGCATTGATATTATAGGACACACAATTATTAAAAATAAAAATAATGATATATTAATTTTTGGTGGATATAACGGAAGAAATAATAAAGCAAATAATTTATTTATTGAAGTTATTTTTGATTTAGAAAATAATAAAATTATTTTAGATAAGTCAAAAGAAAATTTTAAATTAATTCCCAATAATAAAATATATAATTTTTCATATTATAACCAAAATAACTTTATGAATAATATTCATGAGTTATATTTGTTTGATAGAAAAAATAATATAATATTATTTAATATTGATAAAAATAAAATGGATATATTTTATTTAGATTAAGTATTGTAATATTATATATATAATATAATATAATAATTAAAATACTTTTAATATTATTTTTTTAAATATTTAGCTTAAAAATGTCATTAAATGAAATAAAATTTAAATATTACATTTCAATTATAAATAATGATGAAAATGGAATAAATAATGAAAATGAAATCTATAAAAATTATCCATATCCAGATCATAAACAATATAAATATTTTACTTCACTTTATCCATGTGATACATTAATTGTTGCAAATAATACAATAAGTGGTTTAGATATAAATAGAACAATGATAACAAAAGATGATTTATATCAAAAAACTTTAGAAGATTTTTTAAATAATTCCAATAATACAAAATCTTATTTATTTACAAAAGTTTTTAGTGAATTATTATCATTTAATTATATTATTAAAACAATATTTGATATTGGAAGTAATTTTTTATTATTTACTTTTGGAACAGAAACAAATTCTTTTATTGAAAATTTAATTAATGGATTATATAAAGAAAATATTAAATATGGAGTTTCAATTGAAGTTAATTTTTATAGTTATGATAATTCAAAAGGAATAGAAGATTTTAAAAGTGTTGGTTCTTTATTAAATGTTCAAATAATAGATGAAAATGAAATTTCAAATGCAATATTTCATTGTAAAAATGAAACTAAAATATATACAAGAAATAATCAATCAATTTTTTTATATGTTATAAAAGATTCAAATGGTAAAAAATATAATATTATTGAATATGATAAATTAATAATTACAAAAGAAGAAATTGAATTTTATATAAATAAAATAAATGATATTGAAAATTATTCAATTGTAGGTTGTATTAATCAAGATAGAATAAATATGCAAATAATTGAATCATTATATTTATTAGTTCCTTATCAAGAAGATTCAAAAAGTGAAAGGAAAGATAATTTAAATGAAAATTTACCTACTTTTGGAATAAGGAGAAATGAAATTAAAAAAAAAGATAATATTTTAACTGCTAGTCAATTAGGCTTGGCTGAAATTAATGAAATGGAAATTTCTTCTTCTTCGGTTTCAAATAATAATAAAATAAATAATAATATAAATAATTCTCTTAAAGAAAATTTAGAATTGTCAAAAGCAGAAAATAAAATTAAAGAATTAATTGAAGAAAATACAAAATTAAAAGAATTATTAAAAAAATATGAAAATGATATTTTAGAAGAAAAACAGGAAAAATTAAATTTATTAGAAGAAAATTCTAAATTAAGAGAACAAATAAAAGAATAAAATAAACATTTAATTTAAATATAAACACCTATAAATCATTAAAAAAAATTCCTAACAAAAAAAAAAATAAATAAATTTTAAAATTAAAAAAAAATAACTAATACATATAAATTACAAAAAAAAAAATAAAAAAATGGATTTAAAAGAAGAATTAATAAAATCAATATCTGAAAAACTGAAAAAAAAATATGGAACAACATTAAAAGAAGTAGAATACTCCGATGAAGATTTAGAAAAAGATATAGAAGAGTTAATAGTAACACAATATTTTTCATTAGAACCAGAAGAATTATTCAATCCAATAGAACAAGACATACTAAACAAAATAAAAGAAAAAAATCCTGAAATTGAAATAAAAGAAGACAATATATCTCAAATTGATATAAATAATGAAGAAGAAAAAAAAGAATCAGAAGAAAACTCAAAAGAAGAAGAAGAAAAAATAGACAATGACACATTAAAAGAGAGTGAAACATTAAAAAAAGCAAAATTAAGAAATTACACTCATGATGATATAACATTTATAGAAGATTTTCTTAATCAATTAGATAAATCCCTTCCACCAAGTGATGAAAATGTATTATCATTTGCAAATGATGATCCAAATTATTCAAATACATTAAGTACAAATCAATATAAAGTAATTCCTGCTAAATTCCCAGTAGATAAATTAGCAATTGAAGTTGAAGAAGAAAGAGAAAGAAATTTAGCTATAAAGGAAAATGCTCAAATTCAAAGAGCAAAAAAAGCAAAAAAAGATAATAAAGATAAAGGTAATGTTAATCCATATGAAGCAGTAATGGGTGAATTTCCTAATGAAAATATTCATGATATTAAATATATTGGTAAACCTAGAATTGAAACTTTAACTCATAGATTAATTAAACATACTATGAAAGAAATTTTACCTAATTCTAATGTTTATCCTAGTTTAATTAAAGAAGTTTTAATGATACCTCAAATTTTTCCTCCTTTAATAATGGAAATTGTTATTAAAAGTTTACAAAATGCAGTTAATGGTAATTTTGAAAATGCTATTTTATATCTTGAAAAAGCACAAGAAATTTTCCAAAATAATAATATGCAACAAGATTATCAATCTTTATTATATTTCCAATTAACTTTTGGTTCACTTTATGAAAATTTAGATTATGATTTAATATCATTGAAATATTACTCAGAGGCAAAAAGTATAAGTGAAAAATTATTAATTGTTGATCCAGATTCTGCTTTAATTTATTGTTTCTTAGGAGAAATTTTTGTTAAAATGCAAGAATATGAATGGGCACTTCGTTCATATCAAATGGCAAAAAAAATTAGAGAAGAAACTATTGGAGGTGATACTCCTGATACTGCTGCTATTTATAATAATTTAGGTGTTGTTAGTTTTCTTATGCAAAGTTATTTACCTGCTAATGGTTATTTTAAGTTAGCTTATGAAATTTATAAAAATGTTCTTGGATTAACTCATCCTAGAACTATGCTTATTAAAGGAAATTTGACTAAGATGAATCAATTGAGTTTTAATAAGGTTGTTCAGTTTAAAACTCTTTCTTTATATGCTACTCCAGTACAGTTGGTACAGAATTCAAGGAAGAAAAAGAAGTAATATGTTTTTTTTTTAGTATTTTTTTATTTTTTTTGGCATTTTTTTAAATAAAATTGGATATATTTAAATGTTTTTTATTTAATATTTTTTTTTTTGGTTTGTAGATAATAATTATAATAAAAAAATTAAATATTTTATTATTTATTTGAAAAAATGAATATTTATAATCAATAAAGCATAAACATATTATGATTTATTATTTTAAAAATGAATTATCATTTATTTATTTATTAATTGAAATATATTTCCCAATATTTAATTTATATATTAATATAATATTTCATTCATATAATTCTTCAAAAAAGAAAAACCATTTAAATATAATTTATAATGTCATATTTTAATTTTTAATAAACTAACCCATTAATTTTAATTTAAATATTTTATATATCTTATTACAATAATATTTGTTTTAAATATTTAAATATATTTTAACTAGTTTTTATATAATATATTTATTGTAATTAATAATTACATTTTTCAAATAAAAATATAAAAAATTAAATAAAAAATAATGGGACTATTTCGTTCTGATAAAGTATCTCATTTAAAAATTAGAATGCCAGCAGAAATTGAAGGTGCAGTAAGAATAATGGATTCATTTGGAAGATTAGAATTTGATGCAATAGAATTTATAGATTTAAATAAAGATGATTTAGAAGCAAAAAAAAATTTTGCTCCAATGATAGGAAGATGTGAAAATTTAAGTATAAAAATAAATAATATAATAAAATATGCATTTGATTTCCATCAACCAATTTTTAAATATAAAAAATATGAAAATTTCATAAACGATTTAGATAATGATAAAGAAAAAAGACAATTAACATTAAATACATATTTTGATTTTTTAGAAAATGAAATTTTAGAAGGAGAAAAAAAAATTTTAGATTTAATTGAAGCATATCAAAAAATAAAAGAAGATTTAGTAATTGAATTAGAAAAAAAAATAGTATTTGAAAAATATTTTTATGTAACAGGAGGAATAAATCAAAATAATAATATAATGATGCCAAATAATTCTTTATTACCATTAATGGGAATAATAAAAGCAACAGATGAAATAAAAATGAATAGAATGGTATTAAGAGCAGGTCGTGGAAGAGCAATGATAACTTTTTTTGACTTTATTTATCCTTCAAATTTATCTTTTGATTTTGCAAAAAATGAAAAAGTAGAAAAGAAAATTTTTATTATTTTTTATCCTATGGATGGAAGAGAATATTTATTAAAAAAATTATTAATGATATGTGATCTTTTATATGCAAGTAAATATAATCCACCTGATGAAAATGATAGAAAATCAGTTTTAATTAATTTAGATAATACTATAAAAGAAAAAAAAGAATATTTAATTCAAGCTGAAGGTTCAATTAAAAATTTTTTAAGTGAAATATGTGGAAATGAAAATAAACCAGGAAGAATTGATTTATATAATTTATATTCTCAAAAAGAAAATATGATATATACTAATTTAAATAAATGTATTATGAGAGGAAATTTTATTGATGGTGAAGTTTGGGTTTTAACAAATTTAAAAGATACTTTAATTTCACTTTTAAATTCTGGAGTTTCAAAAGATGAAACTAAATCATTAGGAACTTTTATTGATATTTATGATGATGATTCAATTATTAAACCAACTTATATTTATACAAATGATTTTCTTTATCCTTTTCAATTAATTGTTAATACTTATGGTATTCCAAGATATAGAGAAATTAATCCTGCTTATTTTAATATTGTTACTTTCCCTTTTTTATTTGGTGTTATGTTTGGTGATATTGGACATGGAATTATTATTTTATTATTTAGTTTGTATTTAATTCATAATGAAAATAATATTAAAAAAGATAAAGAATCAAATTTAAGATATCTTATTAAATTTAGATATTTTTTACTTTTATTAAGTATTTGTTCTATTTATTGTGGTTTTATTTATAATGAATTTATTTCTATTCCTTTTCCTATTTTTAAATCTTGTTATATTGAAAATATAAATGAAAATGGGAAATATATTAAAAAAGATAAATGTGTTTATCCATTTGGAATGGATCCTAAATGGTTTATTGCTGAAAATGAATTACAATTCTTTAATTCATTTAAAATGAAATTTAGTGTTATATTTGGTGTATTTCATATGTTATTAGGAATATGTTTAAAAGGATTAAATGATTTAAATTTTCGTGATTGTTTATCATTTATTTTTGAATTTATACCAGAATTAATATTTATGATTCTTTTATTTGGTTATATGATAATTTTAATTTTTGCAAAATGGGATACTGATTTTTCAAATGATTATTCACAAGCTCCAAGTATAATAACTCAATTAATAAATATTTTTATTAAAAAAGGTTCTGTTAATGATTTACCTTTATGGGGAAGTAAAGATAAAAATGGGAAATATACACAAGAAAAATTTCAACTTTTTATTTTAATTGTTTTAATTATTTTAATTCCTATTATGATTTTTCCAAAACCCTTTTTAGAATATAAAAAATATAAAAGATTAAAAAAAAGAAAAAATAGATTAAATATTAATAATAGTAATCCTGAAAATGAAATAATTGATAATAATAAAAATAATGAAATAAATGAAATTCCTGTTCATGAAACTCAAATTAAATTTGAAAAAGTTGAAAATGAAAAAAATTTTATTGATTTTTTTATTAATCAATTTATTTATATTATAGAATATGTTTTATCAACAGTTTCTAATACTGCTTCTTATTTAAGATTATGGGCTTTGTCTTTAGCTCATGTTGAATTAACTAAAGTTTTTTTTGAAAAAAGTTTAAAAGATAATTTCATTGATGGAGATTTTTATTTTGGATTAGGTTTTATTATTATTTTCATTGGTTATTTTATATTTGCAAATATTACACTTTTTGTTTTAATTTTTATGGATTTAATGGAATGTTTTCTTCATACTTTAAGATTACATTGGGTTGAATTTCAAAATAAATTTTATAAAGCTGATGGATATTTATTTGTTCCTTATTCTTTTAAATATTTAATTAATGATGATGAAAATTAAAAAGTTTAAAATATAATAAAATTATTTAATTAAAAAAAAAATTTATATAAATAAAAAAAAGAAATAAAATGAGAGAAATAAATATAAAAATTACTTCTTTAGATATAAATGAATTTTCATTAAACACTACAAAAGAATTTAATTTTAAAAAATAATGATTGGTGAAATGGGAGTAGGAAAAACAAGTATAATTTCAAAAGGAGTTGATAATACATTTAATGAAAATTATAAATCAACTCTTTGTTTTGATCACTCATGAAAAAATTATAGAATTAATAATTATCAAATAAGAATTCAAATATGGAATAAATGTGATTAAGAAATATATCATTCATTAATTAAAAATTTTTATAAAAATGCATTATGTATTTTTTAGTTTTCTAATAATTTAGAAAGTTTTAATACACTTCCATTTTTTTTAAATGAAATCTACATTCTTCAAATGAAAATATTATAATTTATTTAATTGGGAATATAAAAGGTAAAGAAAATGATAAAAAAGTTAAAAAGAAGATATTAATTTTTTTGAGGAAAATAATATTGGAAAATATTTTGAAACTATTACAACCTCAGGAGAAAATATTAATTCAGTTTTTGAAAGTGAATTTTCTGAACTTTATATAAAATATATTTAACCTATGAATTATAGAACTTTTACTAATTGTTCTATTATAAATATTTTAATAATAAAAAATTAAATGATAATATATCTTCATCAAGAATATATAAAATATGTCAAAATTATATTTGTTAAATATATATTATATTTATTTATTTATTATATTATTTTAATTTTTTTTAATTTTTATTGTAAATGATTTCAAAGTCAAGTGATAATGAAGATGAAGAAAAAATAATTTCAGTTAATGTAAATGAATTAGAATTTGACATTGATTCTGAATTAATTAAAAAAAAATATAATAGTAATGAAATGGTCAATGTTAGTATTCCAATAATAATAACTAATCAGTCAGAAAATAATGTATTTATAAAAATAAATACTAATAAACAAAATTTATATATATGTTCACCATCAAAAAAAATTCTTAAAGAAAATGAAAATGTTACTATAAATATAATTCTAATGATAAAGTTTAAGCATTTAAAAAAAGAAATTTCAGATACACATAAATTTAGAATTTTAGCTTATATATTAGAAAATGATGATAATTTCAATGAAAGTAATATTTCAGGAATGTTAAAATCAACTCAAAAAAATCCAAATCAAAAAATAAAATTAATATCGAAATTTATTTATAATTCAAATAATATGAAAAAAGAAGAAATAAAACAAAAAAAAGGTAGTTCTGAAGTTTCAAGTGATATAGAAAATAAAAAAAATGAAATTAAAAGTTTAAAAATTGAAATAAGAGAATTAATGACAAGATATAATGATTTAAAATTTGAAAATTCAAATTTAGAAGCAAAAATAAATGATTTAACAAAAAATCAAATTCTTTCAATTAAACTAGAATTAAATAAAGACAAATTAGAACACGTAGAAAAAATTCCTGGAATTTTAGTAATTTTTTTATGTTTTATATCATTTATTTTTGGTTATTTTTTAACAAGTTAATTATATTTTATAAAAAAAAAAAAATTAAAATAAAAAAAAAATTAAATATTATAATTATTAAATTTAAATTTTTAATACATTAATGGATAATAATCAAGAAAATATAGAATTTACAGAAGATCAAATAAAAGAATTTTTTAAGTAAAAAATATTATAATTAAAAAAAATAGTATCATAATGAAATTTGAAGCTTTTGGAAGTTCACCTGAATTTACAACACCAATACAAAAATTTATGTTTGATAATTGTTCTAAATTAGAAATTGCTAAACAATCTGGAGAACAAAGTTTAAATAATTATTCACTTTTTCAAAAATATTCTGAATTAATGGATAAGACTTTAAATTTATTCTTAGAAGATGAAAAATTAAGCCCTGATAAATTTATTTTAGCATGTCAATTTGCTAAAGAAGAAAATTTACCTTGTTCGTTTCTTGATTATGTTTTATCTTCTATTGAATATGAAGATTTTTATCATTTAATGCTTGATTATAAATTAATGGGTGAAAAAGATTTAAATGAAAATAAAGATGATTTTTTTATGGAAGATGATAAAAAAGAAAAACAAAAAGTACAAAAAAAAAAAAATAAAAAAAAAAATATATATAAAAAAAT
>Ga0256407_10012985_pt1 | contig 11218 bp, 9 predicted proteins | sample RumenRJG_04DNA_FD_193489 | JGI IMG/M metagenome (GOLD analysis project Ga0256407, IMG submission 193489) | Bovine rumen microbial communities from Lethbridge, Alberta, Canada - RJG_04 | ecosystem: Host-associated > Mammals > Digestive system > Stomach > Rumen | place: Canada: Alberta | collected... | reverse complement strand
TGAAAGTTTTGATTGTTTTTATTTTTATATTTTTAATTATTTTTTTTTCTATCTTTTTCTTCAAATATTTTTTTATAATTTATATAATTTTAAATTGAAATTTATGGATAAAAATAAAAAAAATATATTTTCTGTTAGAAAAATACCTAAGGATAATAATATTAAAGAAAGATTAAGAAAAAAAAAAAACATTTCATATTTAGATGCACCAATAATTGATATATTTGGAAAAAAAACAAGGAATAAAAGAAAATCTTCTAGAATAAATGAGAAACCAAAACCAATGAAAATTCCAATAAAAGTATATTTTGAAAGTGATGATAAATCAAATACAACAACAGGAAAAAACTTAGATGATAAGAAAAAGAAAATTTATAAAAAAATTAAAAAAAAATATATGATGAATGTTTCATCAAAAAAAAATGAAAAAAATGATGAAGAAAAAAAATCAATAATAAACAATAATAATTCAAATAAAGAAAATAAAAATTCAATTGATATTGGTTTAAAAAATAATAAACATAATAAAAACAATAATTCTAATAATTATAATAAAAAAAATATTAATAATGATAAAAATAATAATAATAATATTGATGATAACAGTTTTAATATAGAAATAAATGAAAATAAAACATCAAATTCAAATTTACCTTTAAATTTTTTATATTTTAAACCATTTGAAAAAAATAATTTTGAATTTATAGGAAATATTGAAAAAGATTCTCCTTTAAGAGTTGTTGATGTTTTACAAAATAATGACGATCCACGTTCATTATTTATTGAAATTGAATGGAAAAAAAGAGCAAATGGTATAAAACCAAAAAATTCAACATATTCAAATAAAAGAATAAGAGAAAAATTTCCATATTTCCTTTTAGATTTTTATGAAGATTCCTTATTTTTATCTCAAAAAAGACATATTGAATTAGAAGAAGAAATAGAAAGGAAAAATAAGTAAAAATTATATTTTAATATCAAAAAAAATAATATTTTGTTTTATTTTTATTTTAAATAAAATATTAATTTTATTTATTTTCATTAACTATTCTTATTTTAGAAAGAATTACCTTGATCATTAATTAAAGGTCCTTTAACATAATGATAAGGAGGAAGCATAGTAGGATGATACCATCTAGCTTTAATTTGATAAATAGAATTAATAATTTTCAAAACAATCAAACAAGAAAAAATTAAACCAAGAGCAACAATTTTATGATTCCAATATCCTTTAACTAAATAATTGATCCAATTAAAAGCATAAAAAATAGTACCTCCTAAAACAAATAAAGAACTCATTAAAATTCCTTCTCCAATATATTGACTTCTTTGTCCAGTATGAATAAATTCAATAATATTTCCATCTCTATCATATTTTGCAAATGGAGTCCCATGTAAAATATTATAAACAATACCACCAATACAAATAATAAATACTAAAATAGAACCAATTAACCATAAAGGAGGAGATAAGAGAACATCTTTAAAATTCCTATATAGAGAAAAACCAACAAAAATACAACTTACAAATAAAATAAAATATATTAAAAATTCAATAGGATCTTTTTTTAAAGGAAATTTTCTTTGACTTTTTGCATTTGCAAATTCCATCATTTTCAAAGCATAAATTTTATCTGATCTCTCATGATATGAAATAACATAATCTTCATCATATTTAACATAAGTTTCACCTAAATCATTAATTTGAATATTTTGAGGAGTAGTATATAAAATTGTAGTAAATGAAGGGAATTTTAAACTTTTAAATATTGAAGATGTTTCATCAGAATAATAAATAACTGCAAAAAAAACTCCTCTTTTTCTATTTATCATATCTGGTTTAAATCCATTTGCATCTCTAAATGATTCTGATACTTGTACAAATTCTCCTTTTACTCTTTCACATAAATTACATTTTCTTTTTAAGGTAAATAATAATACTATGTCATATGGTCTTGGATGAGTCATTACAAATTCTTTGTACATTTTTGCATTGAATGTTATTAGACCGTGTTCAGATTCCATTGTTAATTGACGAAGTTTATCTGCTTTTGGATGACAATTTATTAAGGATATAGAAATTAATGTTAAAAATATAATTTCTTTCATTAAATAATATTTTTTTTTTAATTTTATTTTAATTTGATTAATTTTTTATTTTTTTAATTTTTTTAAAGTAATAATTAGGTAATTAATTACTAAAAAAATGGGTTCTAAATGTTTTCATAGTGATTCTAATACAGAACCAGCTCAAATTATAAGTGATAAAAATAATAGAGAAGAATTATTATCAACTCAAAGAGATAAAAATCATTTTAATTCTCAAAAATTAGAAACAATTCAAGAAGAAAAACCATATTCAAAATTATCAACTCCATCAATAAAAGAAGTAAGTATAAACTCACCAATTCAAAATGATAAACAATTAAACAATTTAGATGAATCATCTGGAAATTTACGAAAAAAACAAAAAAATTTTTTTATAAATGAAAAAGAAGAATTTAAAGAAGATTACGAAAAATCAGTTTTAAAAATAATACAAAAACACAATAGAAATAATCAAGATGAAGAATTAATAGAAAATTGTATAAAAAAGCATTTTTTTATGAAAGATTTAAATGAAAAAGCAAGAAAAGAAATAATAAATGAAATGTCATTAGTATCAGTCGAACCAAACATTTATTTATTTAAAGAAGGAGGAATAGGAAATTACTTTTATATATTAAAAGAAGGAAGTATTGAATTTATATCAAGAAATAATTCAAAAAATAGAAAAATAAAAATAGGAGAAAGTTTCGGTGAATTAGCATTATTACATGGAGCAACAAGAAGTGAGACAGCAAAAAGTTTAACAGAGAGTTTTTTATGGGTAATGGAAAGAAAAAATTTTAGAAAAATAGTTGATCACATTACAAAAATGAATTATGAAGAAAATAAAAATTTTATTGAAAGTATTCCAATATTAGCAAATATACATTATACTCAAAAAACTATTTTATGTTCTTTTTTATATAAAGAAAATTTCCAAAAAGGACATTTTATTGTTAGGAAAGGAGATCATGCTAATTGTTTATATATTGTTAAAGAAGGAGAAGTTGATTGTTCTCTTAATGGAAAAGTTGTTAGAACTTTAAGGAAAGGAGATAATTTCGGAGAGAGAAGTATATTAATTGATTCTAATAGGAGTTTGGATTGTATTGCTAAATGTGATTGTGTTTGTTATTCTGTTTCTATTTCTACTTTGAAAAATATGTTAGGAGATAATTTTAGGAATTTACTTTATTTAAATTTTATTAAAAGTGCTTTTAATAAAAGTAAAATTTTCTCTCGTTTTAATGTTCAATTGTTAGATAAAGTTTTTCATTTGTTTAAACCTATTAATTTGAAAAGTAATGATATTGCTTATAAGGAAAATTATTTAAAATCTAGTAAAATTGTAATTGTTATTGATGGGCATTTAATAAATAGTATAACTAAAGAAATTGTTGCTAATAGAGGAACAATATTATTTCAATATGAATTATTTCAAAATTTAAATGATAAAACAGATTTTGATATTATTCCACAACCTGATTGTTTATTAATTGAAGCAAATACAAATGATTTTTTAAATGAGTTAGGGGGAAATTTTAAAGAATTAATGGCTCAAACAGAAATTATGAAATCACTTAATAAAATATCAATTTTTAGAAATTTATCAAGTCAAAAATTAGATTATATAGTTAGTGTAATTACCGAAGAAAAATTTAATGATGATGAAGATATTTTTAGACAAGGTGAAGAAGGAGATAAATTTTATATTATTAAATCAGGAAAAGTTAATATATTAATTAATGATAAATATATTAGAACATTAAATGAAAAAGAATATTTTGGTGAAAGAGCATTATTTTTTAATGAAAAAAGAAGTGCTACAATTAGAGCAGTTGGTGAAGTTATTTTATTTTCAATATCAAAAGAAGATTTTGAAAAAAATATAAAAGGAAATATGAAAGAACATTTAATGAATAGATTATATTTACAAGATAATCTGGTAGAATTAAAAGATTTATTATTTAAAATGAAATTAGGTTCAGGTAATTATGGTGACGTATGTTTAGTAAGAAATAAAAAAAATAAATTCCCATATGCAATAAAATCAATATCAAGAAATCAAATAAACACAGATCAACTTCATTTAAATTTAGAATTAGAAAGATCAATTTTATTAAAAATTGATCATCCTTTCATAGTAAAATTAGTAAAATCCTTAAAAGACGAAAAAAACATATATTTCCTAATGGAATACATAAAAGGAAAAGAATTATTTGATGTAATCCGTGACATAGGTTTACTAACAAAATCCCAAACACAATTTTACAGTGCATCCTTAATGTTAGCAATAGATTACTTACATGAGAGAAAATTTATATTCCGTGATATAAAACCTGAAAATGTAATAGTAATCCAAAATGGTTATATTAAATTAATCGATTTTGGAACTGCAAAAGAAATAGTTGATAGAACAAATACAATAATAGGAACACCACATTATATGGCACCAGAAGTAATTTTAGGTGAAGGATACTCATTTCAAGTTGATATTTGGTCAATTGCTATTTGTATGTATGAATTCATGTGTGGTGGTGTTCCATTTGGAGAAAATGCTGATGAACCTATGGATGTTTATTTAGCTATTATTAATGAAAAATTAGTTTTTCCTAATTTTTGTAAAGATAGTGATTTTAAGTTACTTATTCAACAAATGCTTACTAAAAATCCTATTAAGAGAATGAGTAAGGTATCTCAGGTTAAAACTCATATTTGGTTTAATGGATTTGATTGGGAAGATTTAATGTCTTTGAATATGAAAGCTCCGTATAAACCTATTTTGAAAAAGGATGTTGAGGAAAAAGATAATTATTTATATTTAGATTATATAAAAAGTTTACCTGAGGTTAAAATAAATAAAACAAAAATTGATAGTGATACTCAAAAAAAATATGATACTTGGTGGAATAAATTTTAATTTTTTTAATTTATTTTATTTTTATTTTAATGTATTTTTAGAGTATAATATTAATATAAATTTTACTAATTTTTTAATTTTTAATTTAATTTTCAAAAAACCTAATCAATTTATTTTTAAATGGGTTCATGTCAAACAAGTAATGTAATAGAATTAAAAGATTCAGATAAAAAACAAAATAAATCAAAATTAATAGATGATTCCTCAGGAGCAATGAGTATAGAAGCACAAAAAGATATGTTTCCAGATATGAAAGAATGGAAAGGAAATAGATATACTGGAGTAGGAATAAAAAGATTAAAAGGATATAAATGTGATTTACCAATAGATAAATTAAATGAAAAAAGAGATGAATTTTGGTCAATTAGAAATTCACATAATAATCCACATTATAAAATTTGGAGATTAATAAATCAAGCTTGTGTTTATGATGAATATAGAGCAAATGTGCTTTTAGAACAATATGAATTGAGAACTGCTGATGGATGCATTAATCATATTATTGATAAGAAAGGTAATCATTATATTATTCCTAATTATTGTATTAATGATCCTTATTTTGAAAAAAAATATAAAGTAGATAATAATGTTGAAGAAAAGGAAATTGATGTTAAAATGTTTGATCCTTCTGATAATTTGAGTATTAATTTGAAAGTTTCTAATTTGTTAACTGGGAAAAAATTAAAAGAGAAATTTTTGAATAAAGCCAATGTTTCTTTTCAGAAATTTAATATTAGATTGTTTTTAGGAGGACAAGAAATTAAAGATGATCATTTTTTATATCAACATAATATTAAACCTGATTATAAAATTCAAGTTATGAAACTTCCTAAAATAGATGATAATGATAATATTGATAAAAATTCAAATAAATGAATTTTATTATGATTATATTTATAAAATTTAATTTATAAATATCTCATTTTGTTTTTTTTTGATAATAGGAAAAATAAATATGAGCAAAAAGGAATAAAAAAAATAATAATTATTATAAAAAATTATATTTTGCAAATACATTATATATAAATATATTAAAAAAAAAACATTTTATTTATTTTTTATTAATTTCAATTTTCTTAACAAATATTCCTGAACACCCAAATTCTTTACCATAAAATTCTTTACTTTTATTAATTTCATCTTCAGGAATATTTTTATTAATCCAAATTTCAAATCTAAACATATTTTTTTTTGTAAAAACAGTTTTATCAACAAATCTAATTCCATTAATAAATTTAGAATTTAATATAGTTTCACCAATTAATCCTAACATTAATTTATTCCAATTTGCTGGAACTTTTAAATAAAATTGATCTATATTAGTTTCAACAATATAATCCATAGAAAAAACATAACCATCATTATTTTTTTCATCTTCCCATTCTGGTTTAATCCCATTTTCAAATAAATTTATTGCTATTATTCTTCTTTTATCATCAAAAAAACTATAATTAATTATATAATTATTTTTTACTATTTTATTTTTTCTCCGTCATAAAAAAGTTTTGATGGACTATTTCCAGGATATAAATTCCAAAATTGCCAAAAGTCAATTATTGTATTAAAAGTAAATATTGGTTTTATTAATTCAGAATAGTCTATTTTTTCATTTTTGTTTTTCATTTCATAATTTTCCCAAAATGTCCATTCTCTTTCTAATTTTACTTTATCATATTCTATTGAATTTGATTCTTCAATTATGTCATTATTTTCAACCATTTAAATGATAAAAATATTAATTGATTCTTTTAAATCCTTTTTATTTTTAATTTAAATCTCTTTAATATTTAATTATAATATTTTTAAATTTAAAAAGAAAAAAACTCGATTTAAAAATAGAAATAAAGGAAAATTATAATTATTTTATTTACTGAATAAAAATAATTATGTTTTTAAAAAAGTATTAAAGTATTTAAAATTAAAAAAATTATAATAATAAAATAATTTGTTTTTTAAATATTGAAAATTGAATTTAATTTTTACAATTTATTAAGTTTATCAAGAATAGTATTTTTCTCAAATTTTTTAGTAAAATCTGTTCCTAAAAAACTTATTTTATTTTTAGGTGTCATTAATAAAGAATTTGTACTATTTCCTTTTCTTAACATTTCTCCAAATAAATTAAGTTCAGTTTTATAATAATTACTTAATTTAATATCTTCCTTTCCAAAATTTAATTTATTGCTATTATTTAAATCAAAAAAATCTTTTTTTTGATTTTTAAAAATATTTGTTGATTTAAAAAGAGTATTTGTAATCCATTCTTTTTTTTCTGGTAACATTAAACCTGAAAAAATATCATTTTTTTTTTTATTTTTATTTGAAAATGATTTATAATTATTTAAATTTTTTACTTTTTTAACTGGTTGAAATTTTATGGTTTTTACTTTAAAATCAGAATAAGGAATTAATGGTTTTTCTTTTTTTGTTTCATTTAATGAATCAATTATATTAATTTGATCATATACTTCTTTATATTTATTTTTGTTTTTTGATGTTGAATTTTTTTCTTTTTTTCCACTTGATTCATAATATGAACTATCATTTAAGAAATTTTGAATTTTATCTTTAGATAAATCAATATTTCTTTTTTTTATATAATTTATTGGAGAATTTATTAACTGAAATATTTCCTTTAGTTTTTTATCTTTATTTAATAATTCATTTATTTTTATTTTTGTTGTTGTTTTAACTTCGACATCATTATTTTCATTATTTTTAATATTATTTTTATCTTTAACAATAGGTTCATTATTTTCATCTAAATTTTTTAAAGTTTTATTTTCTTGATTTGTTAATTTTTGATTTTTTTTTTCATTATTTTCATTTTCCATTTGGAAAAAATATTTTAAAAAACTAAAAATAATTTATATTTTAATATTTTTTATAATTTTTTTTAAAATTTAAACTATTAATAATTAATAATACATTATCAATATTAATAAACCATAAAATTATACATATAAACAATAATAATAGAAAAAATTGAACTAATTTCAAATCATTTAATAACTATTTACATATATTTTTATGTTTTATTTTTATTTACATTTCAAATAAAAGATAATCCTTTTTTTTTTATTAATTTATAAAAGGATTAATAATATTAATTTTCTTTTTTTCTTTTATTATTTGAGTAGTACTAATATTTAAATTATTAATTTTTACAGGAGTATTATTTATATTTCCAACAGTTATTGTTTCTGTAGAATCCAAAACAAAATTCAAAGAATTACTCAAATAATGAGAAATAATACCTAAATTCCAAACACCAATTTTAATATTATTTTTTAATTTAAAAACAAAGTCAGAAGAATTATTATAAACATTTTGAATTGATTTAAAATTCCCTTCATGTGGATTAATAATTTTAATTAAATTAAAACTTATTATTCTTACTTTTATTTCATTATTTTCTTTTTGAATCATTATATTTTCTGGATTTAAATCATTTGGAATTAATCCATATGATCTAATATATTTTATTCCTTCAATTAATTGAGATAAAATATTTTCAATTTTAATTGAATCTAAATTTTTATTTTCTTCAATAAAACAAATCAAATTTCCATTATTTGTATATTCATATATAAGATATAAATAATCTTTTGTTTCAAAAATATCATAACATTTTAAAATATTTTCATGATTTAATTTTTTTAGAATATTAAATTTATCCTTTTCAGTACGATAATATAAAATTTTTTTTTGTTTAGAATAATCTTTTTCTAATATTTTAACAAAATACTTTTTTTTATCTTGCTTATTAATACAAACTTTTAAAGTTGAATGATTATTTTTTTTATTTAAATGGTAAAAATGATTAATTTTTCTATTTTTAATTATTTTTCTAATTTCTTCTTTAAATTTATTTCTTGAATTTTTACATGTAAATAATAAAATAGAATAATAAGATGAATAACCTAAATTAATATTTATTTCTATTGAATAAAAAAAATTACTCCCAATAATTTTTTTTGATTTCTTTTTAATGAAAGCATTATTTATATAAATCATCTCAATAAATGTATTATTATTAAAAATACTATCTGAATTAAAGAAAATTAAACATTCTTTTACTATTTTAATTACATATTTTTTTATTATTCCATTACAAAATATATATGTAATGTAAGTATTTTCATTTATTTTATTATCTTTAAATATGGAATCGATTTTAAATGTGGTTTGAAATTTCATTTTTTTTTTTTCTGAATTAAAATTTGAAATAGTTGTTTTTTTACTACTTAATTCAATATGAGGTTGAATATAAGACTGAATAATATTTTCATATTTATTTTTATTTGTTTTTTTTGGAATAAATTTAAAAGTTTCTGAATCATCAATTATTTTATTTTTTAAATTAGATAATTCACATTCAAAATTATTTAATTCACTTAAGTCTTCATTTTCATTACTTGTAATTTCATTTTCAAATAAATATGAAAAATTTTCATTGATAAAACTTATTAATTCTTGACTTGGTGAATGTAATTTCCAATTATAAACAGTATAATTTTCATATTTTTCAGATAAATTATTTTTAAACATTTCATCAAAAAAATTAATTAATTCTTGTGAAATTTTACGAAAATGGTTAAAAAATAAATAAAATAAAGTTAATATATCTGAATTTTCTGTTTTTATAAATCTCCAAAATTCTCTTCTATTAAATTTTTGATATTTTGACCATTTATTCATAATAGGATTTAAACTTTCTTTTTGTCCTGAATAAAGAATATTAAAATGATTAAATATTGTTTTTATATCATCAACTAAAATAATACCATTTTTTCCATAATCAAAATAATTAAAAACTTGATATATTTTATCATCAATATCATTATTATAGAAATAAAGTGTAACCATATTTTTACAAAATTTATATAAACTAACATTTCTCCCATTATCACTAAAAGACTCAAATAATTTTTTTGAAATAGTTATTGAAAATCCTATAAAATCTTCAAAGGAAGCAACGTCTAATTTTTTCGAAAAATCAGTATTAAATTTAGTAAGAAATAAATATAATTCATCAAAGAAAAAAAGAAAAGTTTCGTGATGATTAGTATGTAAACATACTTTGTTCATGATTTTTTCTACTGTTAATGGCTCACTTATCATTATATTATTTTATTTTTTTTGAAATTTATATTTTTAGTAAACTGAAAAATGTTTTTATTGTATTTTTTAGTTTTTTAGAATATTGAAATCAGTTTATTTGATATAGATATATTATTTCAATTTCAGATTGATGTTAAAAAAAGATTTGAATATTTAAATATAGAAATATTTTAAATTTAAAAGTTTATTCATATTATTTTTAATATCATATATATCGAATAATAATAAATTAATTTATTATTAATAGCTTCATTTAATAATATAAATTATAATTTATCATAAATAATAGAAAACAATCCAAAAGAAATAATAGCATAAAAAAATGATAAAATATTACTTGTTTAAACAAACTTAATCTAAATTTATTATAAAAAATTAAAGAAATATCTCAAAAAAAAATATGAAAAAACTAAAAAGCCCTTTATTTTTCAATCTCAAAAAAAAAAAATAAAAAAATCAAAACTTAAAAAAAAAAAAAAAAAAAAAACCAAAAAAAAAAAAAAAAAAAAAAAAAAAAAAAAAAAAAAAAAAAAAAAAATTATATAAAATAAAAGATATATAAAAAAATCCAATATCAATCTAAAAAAAAAAAATATAAAAAAATATAAAAACCCCTAAACAAGTTATTTTTCACCTCTAATCCTTCTAGCAAGTTGCATATCCTTAGGCATAATAGTAACTCTTTTAGCATGAATAGCACACAAATTAGTATCTTCAAACAATCCAACAAGATAAGCTTCAGTAGCTTCCTGAAGAGCTAAAACAGCTTGACTTTGAAATCTTAAATCACTTTTAAATTGTTGAGCAATTTCTCTAACAACTCTTTGAAAAGGTAATTTCCTTATTAACAAGTCTGTTGACTTTTGAAATTTTCTTATTTCTCTTAATGCTACTGTCCCTGGTCTGTATCTATGAGGTTTTTTTACTCCTCCTTGTATTGGTGCACTCTTTCTTGCTGCTTTGTTTCCTATTTGCTTACGTGGGGCTTTACCTGCTGGAGTCGTTTGTTTACGTGCTGTTTGTTTTGTTCTTGCCATTGTCTTTTTTTATTTTTTGGTTTTTTTTTTTTTATTTTTTTTGAGTTTT
>Ga0256407_10012982_pt1 | contig 11220 bp, 3 predicted proteins | sample RumenRJG_04DNA_FD_193489 | JGI IMG/M metagenome (GOLD analysis project Ga0256407, IMG submission 193489) | Bovine rumen microbial communities from Lethbridge, Alberta, Canada - RJG_04 | ecosystem: Host-associated > Mammals > Digestive system > Stomach > Rumen | place: Canada: Alberta | collected... | reverse complement strand
TATTTACGATTTCTTGCGCTCCGTAGGTGCTCAGGCGAGCAAGCTCGGAGTCCGATTTATTTACGATATGGCAATTTTACAATTTACAGGCTGCCGAAGCGTAGATGAAATAATCCCATCACCCCATAGTAAATAAATAGTACATAGTAAATTGTCAAATAGTAAATGAAACTTGCGAAACTTAAATACTTCAACCCCAAAAAAGAACTTTTTGAATAAGAAAGTTTTTTCAACTAAAATTTATTCTACAATAACAACATGAAGCCCTTACCTGTTTCAGTGGGACGCCCCCCCCTCTGTTTCACAGGAACTGCGGCAGAGCCGAAAAGGGGCGGAAATGGGCTAATTTTTAAGTGTAAAGATTCCACACATCGACAATTTCACGAAAAGAAATGGCAGTTTCGCGTTTTTCACCTTTTTTATGGATTCGCCTCACACGCATTTTATCTATCTTTGCGGGGTATAACCAAAACGTAACGCCATATAAAAGACAATAAAAAACGACAATCATCCACACCAGTTTTATATTATATATAATAAGGTGTAAACAAGAAAAAGAAAACAACTTTTAATATTATTCATTAAAACTTAAAATTATGAGAAAAGAATTTGTCTACTCAGTGATGGCACTTGGTGCCATACCCATTACGGTGAACGCTGCTGACGTACAAACTTGCGATGTGCAAGCCTCTACTGATGGTAGCAAGGTAACGTATCCTGTAGGTAAACTTGTTCCTGGCAGTTATACCTTTAGTGCCAAACTGACATCAAAGGTATATGGCGTAAAAGTGAAGATTGCAGGCGAGACAGCAGATATTGCTACTGCCAACAATCCTGAAAAGCCTAACGTGACTATCAAATTCGATCTTGATAAGGAGACCGATGTAGAGTTGGAACTTGTTAGCACCGATCCCGGTGAGGCAGGTGCCGGCTTCACTGTCGCTGACGCAAAGGTGATTCTGAACTTCGAACTTGCTAAGGCAAAGGAAGATTGGGCAACAGCAATTGGTGTCTTGAAGGATGAAAACGTGTCTGCTTATCCCTACGATTCTGACGATGACGTAAAGGCTGCAGACAAACTTATTGAAGATCTTAATAAGATTGATGATACTTACGAGAATTACGTTAATCTGAAACTTTATCAGGACGCCAGTGTTCCTCAGGGTCAGATTGACGCTCTGGCTGCTACCATTGCAGACCACCAGAACACACAGGCTTACAATGACGTAAATGCTGAAATCACAAAGATAAAGAACGCCTACAACGCTGCCGTTGCAACACTTGAAGGCGTACTCGTCAAGGAGGCTGCTTATCTGCTTGGTAGTGCTGAGAAAGAAAATACTGCCAAGTGGGATTTAAATGAACACATCAACAAGCTGATTACTACTGCAACTCAAGCAAGCTACGCTGCTTATCAGGAAGGTAAAGCCGTAGAGAAGAAGGTTACAAACATTACTTTGCTTCCTACAACGGATGATATTGATGATATCGTTACTGACTGGACGAATCAGGGCACTGCCACCCAGGGTAAGTATGATGCATTGCATAAGGTTGTGACTGATCTGCAGGCCGACCTCGATGCTGTGAAGGTTGCCGATGCTTCTCTGACTGAAACTTTCGCTACAGAGCGCTCCGCTGCTCAGAAGGCTATTGACGATATCAATACTAAGGTGGAGAGCGAGAATGTTAAGAACACTGCTGCTCAGAATACTCTCGACGTTTCTTCTGACAAGACCGCTGCTCAGGATAAGATTACCACATTGGCAGGCAAGGTGACAAAAGCCAATGCCGAGTTCAATGCCAACAAGGCTACCACAGAGGCTATCGCTGTTGTTCAGAAAGCGTATGACGATGCCAAGAAGGCTGTCGACGCTAAGGTTTCTAAGGACGGCGACTATAAGGCTGCTGACTACTATGCTGCTTATCTGAAGACCCAGCAGGATGCTATTAATAAGTTGACCTCAGATGCTGCTAAGGCTTATAATGTTGATGGCACAGGTACTGCTAAGGCTTTCAATGAAGGTCTGGCTGCCTTGACAGCGCCCATCACAACCGCTATTAGCGCCTATCAGACCAACGCTATTGCTGCCGTTGGTAAGTACGACGATCTGCAGACCGCTATCACTGCTTATGAGAAAGATCTTGCTGATGCACGTACAGCGGCTCAGAAAATTGGTCCTGACGTATATACCGATGCCAACTACGACTATGAGACCCAGTTCGACCTGATTCAGAAGCGTATCAACGACATCAAGAAGGCTATCACTGCTGCTAAGGGTAAGGTAGGTGCTGCTCACTGGGAGGCTATGCAGGATATCGATGCCGATGACGATAATGTAAAGGGCATCGAAGCAACTATCGCTGACCTGCTTGCTAAGGTTCAGGGCGACCAGAATGAGTTTGATGCCACTGCATTAGATACTGGTATTGATGACCTCAATAAAAAGTTTGATGCTTTCTACAAACAAGCTGATGACGGGGCCTTTGGTGATGCAAAAGTTCAACTCACGACTGCTGAGGATGTTATCGTAGGCGCATACGATGATGTTGTTTTTGCCAAGGATGCAATCAATGCTAACTCGGAGATAGTTCCTTATACCGATAATGTAGGACAGTCAAATACAGATTGGTTACAAGGTGAAGTTAAACACAATGGTGCTGATGGCCGTACGACAACTGTTGATGGCGTTACATTTGTTGAACAGTGGGGAAATAGTGCTAATAGTGGTACTGCTATTGTTCAGACTGTAAATGACTTGCCTAATGGCAAATATACTGTGAAACTCTATGCTTTTGCTGGCCAAGGCGGTACTGTTGGTAGCGAGGAGTTCGTGCATGTATTTGCAAATGGAAAGACAATTCCTGTTAAGGTTACCGAACAATCTGCTAAGAATGTATATACGATTGAAAACGTGGAGGTGACAGATGGTACACTTTATATGGGACTTTCTAAGGATAAGGGAGGTACCCAGTGGCATGGTATTCAGATTGAGTCTCTGACTGCCAATACCGCTTCTCTCATCAAGGGCTGGGATGCTAAGATTAAAGATCTCGCTAAGCAGCAGACTGCACTTGAGACAGAGGCTACTGCCATTGCAAATACAGTAAAAGCCAATGTTGATGCTAAGGCCTTAACTCAGACGAATGTCGACAATCTGCAGAAAGCGATGGCTACATTCTCGACAACCTATTTGACAGGTGAAAAGGGTAATCTGTTGGGTCTCAGCGGTGAAGCCGGTGGTGCTATTAAGACTGAGGTGGATGCCATCAATGCTGCTCTCACAACTCTGGAAAAAAATAACGCTGGTGTTGTTGCAACAGCAGTTGCTAATAAGAACAAAACCGGACTGGTTGATCTTACATGGGGAGGTAAAGGCACTGCAGCAGAAAGTGTTGCTCCTAAGGTCACCCCAGAAGGTGCTGCCGAGGCTGTCCTTATGAGAGAGGATTACAATGGTGGATCATGTACTGTCACTGGAGTTATCATATCTCAGGAAATCAGTGGTCTTGATAATGGCTTCTACGATGTTCAACTCTATGCAAATGCTAATCATGCTAACAATGTTGATAACAGTCACGCTATAACAGGCGATGCCGATGGCGTTGCATATGTATTTGCAAACGAAAAAGAGGTTGGCATTACCGCCAAAAATGCAAATTCGAATTCAGCCAATGGGTTATATACAATTCCCAATGTTGAAGTTAAAGACGGTAAGATGACAATTGGTATTGGAAAGAAAAAGGCTGGTACCAACTGGCACACAATCCAGATCAAGTCTCTGACCTTTAAAACGAGTGCAACTGTTGCTGCAGAACTGGCTAAGTACAATACTGAATACAGTGATTTGGCTGCCCGTAAGACAAAGCTTGATGCTGATGCTAAGACTACAAAGGCCGCTGTGGAGACCAATGCTGCTATCAACACCGCTGCAACCAAGGCTGTTACTGATTTGCAGACTGCAGAACTCACTATGCTGAAGAACCTGAAGAATGTGACGAACGCTAGCGCAGTGAGCGATGACGCTACAGCCAAGAAGGCTGATCCTGCTGATTTCAAGGTGTTCGAGACAGGTCTGGATGCTGATAAGTCTTACACCGCCAGGAAGACTGCTATTGATGCAGATATCACTGCTATGAGCAATGCAATCGCTGCTTCTTACGCAGCAGAGACACTGGCTACTGATTGGAAGAACAACAGCATCTCTGTTACGAAGAAGGTTGATGACAAGGATGTGACGACCACCTATTCTATCGCTGCTATCACTCAGGCTATCAGCAAACTGAAGGCTGATGCTGTGGTTGAAAGCGACAACTACGAGGCTTACAAGGCTCTGCAGACCACTAATATGGCTAAGTTGCTGCCTGACACCATCTTCACGAAGAAAGTTGGAAAAGATCTCGTAGCAATGACTGATGCCGAGATTGAAGCAATTTGCGGTGCAGGTGCAAAGGCTTACTATGTAGGCTTGCAGACATCTTACGCTACAAAGAAGGGTAATATCCTCACTCGCATGCAGGATGACCTGACTAAGCGTAAGGCTGTGAGCACCAAGGATGCCTTTGTGGCAGAGATTAATGCTCTCATCGCCCAAGTGAAGGTTGTTAAGAGCGATGCTGAAGCCAATAAGAAGAAGTATGACGAGCAGAAGGCTGCCTACACTGAGACACAGACTCTGTGGAACAATACTTACACCGAGATTGCCGCTACCGACCAGAGTTCTAAGGTTCAGGATTGGCTCGACGAACTGGATGCTATCCAGGTGACGCTGACCGCTGCTACCAACGCTGTTGAGGCTAACTATCCAAAGGGCCTGTCTGTTGCTGAGGCTAAGGACTTCGCTGCCATCCAGGCTGCCATCAACGACGTGAAGGCCAAGCAGGCTAAGTCTTACAACGAGTTCATTGCTGCCGACAACAAGGCCGCTCACGAGAGCTTCATGGGTTCAGAGACTACTACGGGCACTATCCAGTTGGCTACCGAGGCATTCCAGAGAGCCTTTGATGAGCGTGGTAAGTACAGTTCGAATATTCAGAGTATCCAGGGTGCTATTAACACTGCTGCTGCTACACTTGATGCTGCACTCTATGACTGTCCGACTGATATCGAGGACCTGAAGAAGAAAGAGAATCAGGCATACGTGAAAATCACTGAGGCTAATGCTGCATTGGGAGAGGGCGAACTTGCTGCTGTATTCGATGTGCATCAGTACAATGCTGATGCTGTTAAGATCGAACAGGGCATCACAAAGGATCTGCAGGACTTCAAGAATGCTTTGGGTACGGCTATTGCTGACGTCTGGACGTCGCCAGAATATGCTAAATTGGTAAAAGCTGCTAATGACGCTATTAAAGAAGCTGAAACAATATACGGTGCTGATGCTACTGCGGAAGCATTCAAAGATGTGGTAGCAGTGATAGCAAAAGGTGAAGCAAGTGTGGTAAAGGATCCCGAGGATGATACCAAAGTTGTTAGTGTGGACATTGAAGCTCTTGAAGATGCTATCAGTGCTCTGACACTTATTGATGCCTTGCTGGATGCCGACATGAACGAAGCCGCAAATATTGATCTTTTGGCAGAGATAGCACAGCGTGATACTGCTAAAGACAAAGAAACTCTCGACGGATATGCCGATGTCAAAGCATTTGATGAGGCTGCTAAGAAGGTGGCTAAGGCTAAGGAAGATCGTGCAACCTACTATGAGGCTGGAACACTGGCATACATAGATGATAAGGGTGTTTTGCAAGGTTACTATGGTGACATCATGACTCTTCTGAATGATTACACCACCGCTTTCAAAAAGATTAAGAAAGACGCAAAGGATGCAAAGGATGCTGACGAGGCTAACACTAAGGCTTACAATGAGATGATTGAAGCCATTGCTCCTGTGGAGAAGAAGTTGGAAGATGCTGAGGCTGCCGCTGCTGCTTATAAGTATGAGACTTCGTTCGGAACTCAGGAAACAAATCTTGCTAACATCAAGAAGGCTGTAGAGGATGCTAAGAAAAATGGTGGTGCTGTAAACTATCAGACAAAAACCTTTGATGTTGCAAAGCTTAGCACTGCTATCGACGATGTGCTGAAGGCAGCCTTTGGTACTGAGAAGGCAGGTCTGGCTACCGATATCACTGAGTTGAAGAACCAGTTCAATGCCTATGTGGCTGCAAATGGCCTCGATGAGACCGCTAATGGTTTCAAGAAGGATATCGACGATCTGGAGAAAGCACTCGGTGCTGCTGCTATCAAGGACCTCGACGATCCTGCAGACGACATCCAGTTCGACGAAATCGTCGCTGCTACTGAAGCACTTATTAAGTTGCAGAACGATATCGCCGCCAAACAGGTCGAACTCCTCGGAGCTAATGGCAACGGCAACGCCAATGCTGACGTATTGGCTGACTTCCAGCAGCAACTTGGTGATCTGAAGGAGACCGCTTCTCTCGAAGGCTACGACAAGTGGGTTGGCCAGCAGGCTTACGACAATACTACTCTTGCTGCAGCAATCGCTGATCTGAATGGTCAGATTGCTGACCTCGAGACTGCTATCGCTGCTGAGGAGAACATCTCGTTCTACCAGGATCAGTATCAGAAGCAGATTGATGCTATCGCAGAAGAGCTAACTAAAGTTGTCGGTGAGATTACCAAAAAGCAGGCTCAGTTCACCGCTAATGCTGAGGCTTACGAGAAACTGACAAAGGAAATCAACGATCTGCAGACAGCCATCAATGATGCTAAGGAGAAGGTCGGTGAGTACGAGTATGCTGCTAATACCTATATAAAGGATATTGAGGAGTATAACAATGCGGACAAACCCAAGCTTATCGGTGGTGTTCAGAAGACTCTTAATGATGCTCAAAAAGACATTGAAGATAAGAATGCAGCCAAGTCTTTGACAGAAACCTCAGTAGTGCCTAATAAGGCTAACATTGAGGATGCTATTCAGCTCTATCTTGACAAATCTGCAAATAAAGAACTTATTGAGCAGAAGGCAAACCTCAATACGCTTCTCACCAATGCTATTAAACCTGGTGATAAGGAAGGTAAGATGTCAAGTAGACTCTGGAAAGTTCTGACGGATGAGAAGTCTGATATTTCTAAGGAAATTACAGCACTGTGGAAGGCCATTATTGCTTCTAATCTAACTTATGAAGGCTCATTCGATGTGGTAACTGAACAGGGTGTTATGACTGATGTAGGTGAGTATTACTATACGCTTGATAAGAACAACCAGAAGATTGCCAAGGTTCGTACTAGCGATGCCGACTATGCAGATCAGATGATAATCGTCCAGGCTATCCAGGAAGAGATTGATGACCTCAAGGCTGCTGTCACGAACATCGGCTATCTCGGTGACGCTAACGAGGACACCAAGGTGAACGTGCTCGACTACCAGACGGTGGTCAACATGATCCTCAACCCAGAACTGCAGCCTGAGGAAGAGACCATCCTGTTCGCAAACACCGATGTCAACAAGAACGACATCATCGAGGTGGGCGACCTGACGGCTATCGTCAACTACATCCTGACCAGTCAATGGCAGGGTGGCTATGCCGCCGCTCGTAGTATGAATGCTGAGGGCGAGAGTATCGCCATGAACGTCAGCCCGATGGAGCAGGGCAAGCAGCGCATCGCTGTCAGCCTGGCTAACGTCAGCGACTACACCGCATTCCAGATGGATATGGTACTGCCCGAAGGCATGACGTTTGTGGGCGCTTCGCTGAGCAACCGCGCAGGCGAGAGCCACAAACTCTACAGCCGCGCCCAGAAGGACGGCAGCATCCGCGTGCTGGCTTCTTCAATCAAGGGTGAGACCTTCAGTGGCAACGAGGGTGCCGTGCTCTACATCGACGTAGAGGGCGCTGGCAACGTTGAACTGGTGAACATCCTCTTCTCTGACGTGAACGCCCAGACGCACCTCTTCACCATCGGTGGAGACGCTACAGGCATCAACAACGTCAGCACCTTCGAATCACTGAAGCAGCAAGTCTATGACTTCGGCGGACGTCTGGTGAAGGGCCTGAAGAAGGGTATGAACATCATCCGTCGCAACGATGGTAGCACTGACAAGGTTATTGTGAAGTAATTGTCTCATGATTGCTAGGGGAGTGGATCGCCTCTCGGGCGACCACTTCCTCTTACAAAACATTCCGTATAATCAAAAAACAAAAAAGAAGGATATGAGTTTCAACATTCATACATTCAAAAAGGTCATCGCAGGCAAGTTCGCTTTGCTCATGATGTTCTTCCTGGCCCAGGCTGTATCGGCAATGGCCGACACGAAACTTTACATGGAGGACTTCAGCATTGCTGCCAGCGAGACAAAGGAAGTGGCCTTGATACTTGACAATGACAAGGATGCCACGGTACTGCAGGCAACACTCAATCTGCCTGCTGGCTTAAAGCCCGTTATCGTCGATGAGAAAGTCGTTGTCAATAAGACGTCACGTATCTCAGGTCGTGGCGCTACGGTTCAGGCCAATTACAACAAAACCACGGGTGAGTTGGTCATCGTAGAGACTGGTGGAACCATCGCCGCTGGCGAGGGTGCTGTCATCACATTCGAGTTGACACGTACTGGCTTGGTTGATGGCGAGTACGAAATACCCATCACCAACATCGTCGTCTCTGATGCCGATGCCAAGCAACTCAACACCGTTGAGGAGACTACCGTCAAGGTGGAGGCCGTAGGTCTGAAAGACTGCTTCTTCACAGCTGCTGAAAGTCTCGAAGTGGTTGAAGGTGAAGAGTATCAGATTGACGTCGACCTCACGAACTATGGCGTGAACAACTTGTCAGCATTCCAGGGCATTCTGACATTGCCCGAGGGCTTGGAGTTGGTTCCTGGAGAGGAAGGCAAGTTCATCTATTCTGACCGTACCCCTGCTCCGCTGGAGTTCCAGTTCAATGAGTTTGAGGGCTACATGTCTTTTGTCTTGAGTGCTACGACTGATGTTACCATCAAGGAAGTTGAGGGTGTTATCTTCTCCTTCAAGGTGAAGGCTACTGAGGATCTGGCTGAAAACACTGAGATCCTTCTGAGCGACCTCCGCGTGGCTGCTACTACCGGTCAGTCGGCTGCAGCACCCGATGTGAAGATCAGCGTTTACAATGCTTCTGTCCTGGCTGCTGCTAAGCAGGCACTGACCGATGAGATTGCTGCTGCTACAACCCTGTTGGGCGAGGTAGACCAGACTGTAGAGCCTGGCCTGTCACTCAGCGAGGCTATCGCTGCCGCCCAGATTATTTTGGAAGGCGAAGAGTCAACAACAGAAGTAGTGAATGCTGCTGTTGAGACACTGCAGGCTGCCGAGGAAGAGTTCACGAAGGTTGTTACTGAGGAAAGCGCTGCCAAAGTTGCTGCTGAGGAGTTGGCTAACCTGGTGACTGCTGCTGAGGCTCTGGCTGTTTCTGAGGAGGCTACGGCTTACGAGAACGAGGACGTTCAGACTGCTGTCGCTACTGCTTTGCAGGCTATCATTGACGCCAACACGGCTATCGCTGCTGTTGACTCTATCATCACAGAGGGTAACCTCTCTACTGAGAATAAGGAGGCTCTGGCCGCTGCTATCGCTGCTGCCGACAAGGCTATCGAGGATGCTCAGACTGCTATCGCTGCCGCTGAGAAGGCTTACACCGACCAGAAGGCTGCCGACGAGGCTGCTGCCCTGGCTGATGCCAAGGAGGCCCTGCAGGGTGACATCACTGCTGCTAAGGCTCTTAACGTAGTGGGCATGACCGCTGAGAGCGTACAGGCTCTGAACGACGCTATTGCTGCTGCTGAGGCTGCTCTGGCTGCTGAGGAGGCTACCGTTGAGTCACTGGGCAAGGCCAAGGCTGACCTTGAGGCTGCTGTGGCTGGTCTGAAGGTTGACTACTACGCATTCGACGGCGTTGCTTATGTCGTCGACGCTGAGACTGGTAAGTTAATGGCTGCCGGTCACGACTGGGGCACACGCGGTATCGTGAACGAGGTTGGTCTCGACCTGACCTTCGCTACTGATGCTGAGACTAAGATGGTGACCATCGACTCTCGCGTGGTTAACAAAGCTAACCACTTCCTGGGTTCTAACCTCTATATGGACGCTGCCGCTGCAAAGTGGGGCCTGTTGAAGCAGGAGAATGGCTTCTATATCACTGATGGTATCCAGTATGTGAGCATTGATGCTGATGACAACCTGGTTCTGAGCAATGATCCTCGCCTGTGGCTGATTGTTACTGCCGAGGAAATGCTATCCACCAGGCTGATATGGAGAAGGCTACTGCCGAGAATCCTGTTGACGCAACATGGATGATCCAGGGTGCTAACTTCAACCGCAACGATGCCCGTAACAGTGCATGGACTGTAAGTGAGGATTGCACAAACAAGAACCTCAGCGGTGGTAACAATACTAACAACTGCGCTGAGTCTTGGCACTCTACATTCACTATCAGTCAGACTATCGAGGGTGTGCCTAACGGTCTTTATCAGTTGACCGCTCAGGGCTTCTGGCGTCAGGATGGTGAGAACGAGGAAGTGCCCGTATTCTTCATCAACGATCAGACTGCCGAATTCCCCGTATTGACAGGTACTGAGAACAGCATGAGTGATGCTTCTGTTTCATTCACCGAAGGTAAGTACACTATCGAGCCTATCCAGGTGGTAGTAACTGACGGTGTCATCACACTGGGTGTGAAGAACGAGACCAACACCACGATCTGGTGTATCTGGGATAACTTCCGCCTGTCTTATCTGGGTGCTTACGATCCTACTATCTACATTGACACTGACCTCACCGCTCAGTTCCCCACTGACTATCAGGGTTGGACTGGTGCTACAGGTCTTGTTGGCTGGGCTGCTCCCAAGGTGCTGACCAACGACGGTCGCGAGGTTGCTGCTTGTGAGAGATACGAGGGCACTTGCGCTAGCACTGGTGATGTATTCACTCGCACGCTGACTGGTCTGGCTAACGGTACTTATCGCATCGAACTCTACGGTGCTGCTGCCTACACTGCCGGTCGTGGCTTCGAGTCTGAACTGGTTGAGGGCGACGAGACCGCTGTCTATCTCTATGCTGAGACTGCTCCCGCAGCCGGCACACGCCGCGCTGGAGGTGAGATCGTGAAGCAGTACATTCCTGCTCACGTGGCTACCGACTTCAACGGTACTGGTATCGCTTCTGTTGTCCTCGACAACGTAGTTGTGACCGACGGTACTGTGAAACTCGGTATGTACAAGGAGAAGC
>Ga0256407_10012980_pt1 | contig 11221 bp, 10 predicted proteins | sample RumenRJG_04DNA_FD_193489 | JGI IMG/M metagenome (GOLD analysis project Ga0256407, IMG submission 193489) | Bovine rumen microbial communities from Lethbridge, Alberta, Canada - RJG_04 | ecosystem: Host-associated > Mammals > Digestive system > Stomach > Rumen | place: Canada: Alberta... | reverse complement strand
TTAAAAGGGAATTTAAAGAAAAAAAAAAAAAAAAAAAGTTAAATCACAAAATAAAAGTGCTAATAGTAATAATAATAGTAATAATAATAATTATAATAATTATAAGAAATTTCAACATAATCAAAAAAATAAATTAATTTATAAAAAGGAATTTAGGAAAAATAATAATATTAAAAATACTTTATATAGTTTAGTTAAAAATGATTTTAATTATGAATCAGGAAAACATAATCAAAAAAAAATATTTTTATCACCTAAATTAAAACCTTATTTATCAAATTATAAATCAAATTTAGAAGAATTTAATAAAAATAAAGCAAAAATGGAAAAAATGGCAAATGGAGGAGAAAAAATAAAAAATAAAACATATAATAATAACATAACAAGCAATACAAATAATACAAATTCAAATTTTCGTAATTTTTCAAAATTATCAATAACATTAAATAATAATTTAAATAATATGACTTCAAGTAAAACAATGAGAAATAGTAATATAACAAGTAATAATAATACAAATATGAAAAATAGTATTAATAATATTAAAGGAAGTAACTCAAAATCAAAAACAAAAAATAATAATACTAATAATAAAATACCAAATGGAATTAATAGTCATCATTCAAGTATTCATAGTTCAGGAAATACAATTCAAAAATCAAAAAATAAAACTTTTGATATTCAAAATATTCAATCTATGAATACATTATCAAAAATAAATTCAATTTCTAATTTTTCACATTTTTCAAATTTTAATATACAAAATACAGTAAGACATAAAAGAAAAAGTAGTTATGGTTCAATTTTTAATTTAGTAAAAACACCTCTTACTGTGATTCAAAATAATTTAAATGGAGCTCCTATTATTTCTCAAAAACATTTTTCTAAAAATAAAACTGTTAATAATCATAATAGTAGTAAAAATTCTATTTTAATTAATCCTTCTTCAATTTCAAAATATACTTTTTCTAAAAAAAAAAATAAAGAAAAGAATAAAAAAAATAATAATTTATATAAAAGAAAAAATAATTGTTCATATAAAAATTTAATAAATTTAAATAATTTAATTTTTTCAAGTCAAAGATCAACTTCAAATAATTCAAATAATAATAATAATAATCACAATCATAATTATAAAAATAAATTATCATCAAATAATAGTAATAAAATAATAATGAATTTAAATAATATTTATAATGCATCCAGAAATAAAAAAAATATATTAACACATACACAAACAAATTTAAAAAGTTTTAGAAAAGATGCAATTGTTTATAAAACAAAAAGTGTAGATGAAGAAAAAATAAAATTAAAAAATATATTATTTGGTATTAGTAAAAATACTCATAATTATCAAATGAGTCAAAGACTTGCAAATCAAATTGAAGATTTAATTAAAAAAACAAAAATTAATTTTAAAAAAAGTAATGGAATAAATAATAATTCTAATATATTTTATAATGGAAATGATAAAGGAAGCAAAAAATCAATTATTGAAAATTCTAATATTTCAAGTTCTTGTAGAAATTCAAATAAATTTATTAATAGTAATAATTTAAATGTAAGAATAAATAGTGAAGATAGAAAAGAAAAAATTATAAGAATTATTTCACCAAAAAAATAAAAAAAAGTTAAAAAAAGTAATTAAAAAAAGTATTTTATGTATAATTTTTCCTTTTTTTATATTATAATAAAACTTAACTTATATTTTAAAAACAAATCAATTTTTTTTCAAATTATAAATAATAAAATCTCTTTTTAAAAAATAAAAATAAAAAAAAATTACAATAATATAAAAAAATAAAAAATGAATAAGTTATAAAAAAAATAAAATAAAAAAAAATGAGTAAAGAAGAAAATAAAGAAGAAATAAAAGATGAAGAAGTAAAAAAAGAAGAAACAGAAATAAATGAAGGAGGAACAGAAAATGAAGAAAAAATAGAAAAAGAAATAAATCCAGATTTATTAAATGATGATCCAGAAGAAAGTTTAAAAATAGAAAAAATTGCAGTTGAGACAAAACCTTATTTTTCAAGTAATGTTTTACCAAGAAGTATTTATTTACAAAAAACTGTTTTACCTTTAATTTATGAAGCTTTAAATCAAACTGAAAAAATTAGACCCAAAGATCCTATTGAATTTTTTGCTGTTTATTTACTTGATAAAAATAAGAAAGAAGTTCATTAAATAAAATTTTTTTTTTAAAGATTTTTTTTTTTAAATTTTAATATATGAGTTTTTATTTTTAATATATATTTATTTTTATTTTTTTTTTTTTTTTTTTTTTTTTTTTTTTTTTTTTTTTTTTTTTTTTTTTTTATTTTTTTTATTTTTATTTTTTTTTTTTTTTTTTTATTTATTTTTTTTTTTTTTTTTTTTTTTTTGTTAATTTATCTTTTTTTATATTTTTAAATATTGTAAAAATAATTTAAATTTTTATATTTTTTATATTTTCATAATTTAAATTTTGAAATTATAATATTATATCATTTTATTTAAACATAAATTATTTTATAAATTATTATCATTTTCATTATTTGCTCTTTCATAAACTAAAAAAATAAAAAAATAATCTTACTATTATATACTAGTAATTTTTCTATTAAATCAACATGAGAAATTAACATTCTTCTACAACAATATCTTTTCATTCCTAATTCATCTAATGCTGCTGAAATTTCTTTTCCTTTACTTAATAATTTAAGATATTCATCCCATTTATTACCAATAACTTTTCCACAAGTAAAACATCTAATTGGAATTATCATTTTTTTATATAAATTAATTTAATTTTTATTCAATAAATACTTTTAACATTTATTTATTTTTTTAAAAATTAACATATTAAAATATATAATATAGTTATTTTAATATTATATTTATTAAATTATTTTTAATAGAAGATTTTTAATAATTAATATAAAAATTAAAATACTAATATTTCAATTAATAAACATTATTATTCTTTATTTAAAAATACATAAAAGAATAATAAGTAAAATAGTTAATAAAATCAAATAAAATTACTTTTAAATTCTCTTTTATTCTTATTAAAATCAAAATAATGATTTCTCATTAAATGAGATTGATTAATTAAAGATAAATTATGAACAGGAATTTCATATCTATAATTAGGATTTATAATCATTCTCTTTTTATCATCTAATGTCATTAATTTAGGTAATGAATTACTTTTATTTAAAAGATTTTTAGATTTAAATACTAATTTAATAGTTTGAGAATTATTTCTTAATAATTTACCTTTTAAATTTAAATTATCTTTTGATAATAAATTTTCTATATATGAAACATTATTTTTTTTTATTGGGAAAAAAAAATTTTTATTATTATTAAAACTTAAATTTGATTTTAAATGATAAAATTGACTTGTTTGTCTCATTGTATTTTTAAAATTTTTGAATTTAGTTTTATTATAATTTTTACTTGATTCACTTTTATATAAAATTTTATTATTTTTATAATTATTATTTTTTAATTTTATTTTTTTATTCAATATTATTTCATCTTCTTTAATTAATCTTAATAAATTTTGTCTAATATCTTCATCAATAAAATTAACTCTTTTCAAAGCATTATTTTTTATTTGTGAAATTAAATACATTTTTTTTTCTAATAAATTATTTTTTATAAAGATTTCACATTTTTTATCATAAGGTAATAATAAAAAAAAATCATCTATTGATATTTTATAAATTTCTGCCTTTTCAGAAATACATTTTACACTATAATATCTTTGTTTAAATTCAAAACATTCTTCATAACCTAATAATTCAGGACTGGAAATTGTTTTAATTATTGATTTAAAAGAATATTTTTCTAAATTTGAATTATCAAAAATTTCAAAATTTTCAAATTCTAAATTTTTATTTTTATCTTTAAAAGTAAAATTTAAATTTTCATTTTTAATAATATTATCATTTATATATTTCCTTAAAATATTATTTGGAATTATTTTTACTTTTACAATATCATTTAAAATACAAAAGGAAGAATCATGAATATAATCAATAAAATTTTCTAACCAAGAAAAATTAATAAAATTAATAATTTCCAATTTTCCTTTTTTTATGAAGTAAATTCCATCAGGTTTTGAATTTTGTTTAAATAAATAATCATCTTTATATAAAATTAATTTTTCAAAAGAATTAAATAATTTATAACATTTATATTGAGGCCATAATGAAAAAAAAGGATATTCTTTCTTAAATTTATTTACTTTTTCATTTATTTTTTTTTCTTCTATTTCTCTTAAAAATCTATTATAATCTATTTTATTAATTGTAATAAAAATTGATTTTTTTAAAGAAATAATTGTTTGTTCAATTGGTTCTTTTTTTATTATTGAAATATCTCCAAAAGTAAAATTTTTATCAAATTCTGCAATTTTAATATCTTCTTCTAAATAAATTTTTAATTTTTTTTTCTCTTGAAAATATCTATAATCAAAGTTTTTTTTTTTAATTTCATAATTATCAATTTCAGGATTTTGATTCATAATTCTTTCTAATTTTGGATTATTTTTTTCTATATTTTTTACTTTTAATAAATAATCAATATATTCTCTTAAAGTTAAATAAACAACTTTTGATTTTGTTTTATAGATTTCAATCAATCCATTTAATAAAATATAAAATTTATTTACTTCTTCTCCATATTTTATTATTATTTGGTTTTTTTCATATACTTCATAATTTATTATTTCTATTATTTGATTAAGTTTTTCTAACCCAAAAGAATTTTTTATATATTTAAAATATGGATAATTTGAACTTAAATATTCAGAAAGTGAAGATTTATTTATTTTATTATTTTCAAAATTTGAATTATCAAATAATAATTCCAAGTTATCTAATGTATTTGTTTTTAAAAATATTTTTCTTTTTAACATTTGTTAATTATTAATTTTTGTTTTTTTAAAAAGAATAAATATAAAGTTTTTTATTTTCATAAGAGATAATTAAAAAATTATATATAAATTTTTATTTATAGACAACAATTATAATTAATATTTTTTACTTCATTTATTATTGAGATTATTTTTAATTCTTATTTATTGACAATGAATTATTATTTGATAAATATTTTTTTTTTTTGATTACAATTTTAGTTTTATTTTTATATGATGAATTATCTAATTCTAAATTATTATTTCTTTGAGTATAATTAACTTTTTTAAAAAAATAATCTTTTGAATGGTATTTTATATTATCATTTTTTAATCTTTCCAATAATATTTTTTTTTCTTTTAAATCTTGTTCAAGCATTTTTTCAATTTCAATTTCTTTTTTATGATTTTTTAATTTATTATTCAACCTAAATTTATTATCACTTAATTTATTAAATTCTTTTTTAAAAATAAAATCTTTATCATCAAAATATTTACCTTTCAAAATATTAAAATATTCTTTTCTGTTATTATAAGCAAATTTAGAAGAAATTTTTTCAGCATCAATATTTGAATTATTATTATTTAATTTAATATTTAATTTTTCCATTTTCTTTTGAAAAGAATTATTATCTAATTTTTCAAGGAAATTTTTTTCATCTAATTGAGTTAAATGAAATTTATATTTATTATCTTTTATTTTATTTTCAATATTTGACTTTAATTTTTCATCGTCAAAATATTTTAACATTTTTTCTCCTAATTTTATATTATTAATACATTTATTATAAGCCTTTACTAAAGGAGAATTTGAATATATTATTCTATTTATTGAAGAATTTGATTTTATCATTTTTAAATTTGGAATTGAAAATATATTTTTATTATTATTTTCATTATATGATGTACTTATTGTTTTTTCTTGTTTTTCTTTTTTATTAATTTGTAAATTTATATTATTTAGAATTTCATTTTTATTTATTGGATTTTGAGAATAATTTTTTTTAATTTTTGATTTTATTTTTTTTTCCTTCTCTTTTTCATGAGATTTTGATTTAATTATATTAATATTATTTATTTTTTTTAAATCTTCATTTACTTTATTTATTTCTTCAAGAACTTTAATTTCATTTTCTAAAAATAAAGAAATATTAGATGATAACTTTTTCTTAAATTTATTTCCTTTATAATTTGAAATTGAAAGATTTTTATTAATTAAAGGTTTATTTCTAATTAAAAATTTCCTATTTGTAAATAAAGTTTGCTTTATTAATGTAAATTTTTTTTTTGGTTTAATTGAATAAATTCTTTTTAATTTTTTAGTAATGTTTCTTTCTGATGATTTACAATATTTTAAATAGGGATTTTCATTATAAATATCATTAACTGTATTTTTTGCATAATCTATAATAGAATGAAAATTATCAATATAACAATTTTTTTTTTCTAAATCATTTGAATCAGAATTATTAATTAAATTTTGATTTGTAGAGGGAAAAAATGACTTCATAAATAAAATTAAATAAATAAAAAATAAAAAATCAAAAATATTATAAAAAAAAAATATTATTAATAATAATGAAAAACCAATTAACAAGTAATTGGCTGAAAAAAATTAATTTACAAGATTCTTCTTCAGAAGATGAAAAAACAGATAGAAATTCTCAAAAAAAAGAAGTTTTATATCCAAATTTATATATGATTCCAAATGAAAAATATCCTCATTTACAAAGACAATATTTAATAACAAAATTGGATTTATTAATTCATGTTCATAAAAAAGAAGAAAATATTTTACTTCAAAAAAAAATAGGATGGAATATTTTATATTCTTATTTTTTCCAAAAATTATTTTTAATATCAAAATCAGAAAGAGAAAAAAATAAATTTTTAAATTTAAAAGAAGTAGAATTTAGAATAAGGAAACAAATAGGGAAAATAAGACAAAAAAAATTAACTTATGAAGAAGAAGAAAATAATAAAGAAATAAACTTTGATTTATTTGAAAAAAAAAATTATAATCCTCCAATTTCTACTTTATTTTCACATAATTTTTTAAATGACCCTTCAAATAATTTTTTAGGAAAATCTGAAGAAAAATCTCAATTAGTTCAAATTTTAAATACTTTTGTAAATTATCAACAAAAAGATATTAAAATACCAAAAATTAGAAATGTAAATTCACTTTTACAAAAAAAAGAAGAAATTGAATTTAAAAAAATAAAATTAGATAAATTAAGAAGAAAAAGTAATATTGAATTAAAAAGATTTGATATTTTAGAAAATAAAAATTCAAATAGATTATTTAATGATGTAAATTTTCGTTTAGAAAAAATAATTGATGATAATAATAAAAAGGAAGAAAAAATTATTTTAAGAGAAGAAGTTATTCCTAAAGGAGCAAAAAAAATTGTTGAAAAATTTATTAAACTTTATCCTAATAATAATCAAATTTTTGTTGAAGATGAATTAGATTGTTTTCAAAATGATAAAAAAATATATGATTTAGAAATGCAAAATACTAAAATGTTTCAAAATAATATTATGGATTCTAAAAGATATTTATTTGATTTTCAATATTATAAAAAAATGTTTGATAATGATAGTAAAAAAGGATCTTCTTTTAATTTTAAAAGAGAAATGGATAATATTTTTAAAAATATTGATTTTGCTATTCAAAATACACGTTTAAAATTTGAAAGTGAAGATGAGAGTGATTGATAAAAAAATTAAAAAAAAATCATATTCTTTTTACAATTATAAAATTTATTTTATTTAAAAAGAAAATAATAAATAAAGAATAATAAATTTATTTAAATTAAATTAATAAAAAAATTAAATATTATATTATCAAATTTTTAAATAATTAAATTAATGAAAGGGGTTAAAACTAGAAGAAATGCTTCAGTAATAATAAAAAAAAGATATTTAAGAGGGAAAAAAAGTAAAATAAAAAAGATATAATTTAAATAATTAAATAATAGGACCAACAAATATGAAAAGAGAATTAAATAATTTAGAAGATTCATGGAATGAAGGATATAAAATAAAGAAGAAAAATAATTCAAAATTAAATAATAAAAAAAATTTTAAAAGAGGAAGGCCAAAACGAAAAGAAATTAATGATAAAAATAATAACAATAATAATGATAAAAAAGAACAAATTAAAAAATATGGAAAATATAAAATAGAAAATAAAATTTATTTTGAATTTATGGAAATTTTATCCATTTTAAAAGAATATGCCCATATTGATTATGAAAATATATTACTTAAAGATGAACAAAAACAAGAATTTAAAACAAATTTAAATGATTTTTTTAAAAATAATGTAAGGTAAGTTTTATTATTTTTATTTAATATTTTTAATTAGAGTATTAAATACTTCACAAATTTTATTTGAAGAAAATAATTTAATTCCTTTTATAAAATTATTAGCTCATTTTGTGAAAATTGATATTAATTTTATTCTTAAAAAAATAAATGAGTTATGCCAAATTAAAGATGAAGGTTCAATAATTATTGAAGATTATTATCATCCCACTGCATTTTGTATTGAAAGTTTTATTAAACCTGAAAATTATAAAAAAAAAGTTTTTACTAAAGTTTAGAATGTTTTAAATTATTTCATAAATTGTTAATATAAATAATAAAATACAAACAAATATAATATAAATTTTTAATTAACATTTTTAACTATTTTAAACTTTATTTATGAGTATCAATTAGTCATAAAATTATGAAAAATATATAAAAAAATAATTTATCTTAAAATCATTTCAATTAATATGTTAAGAATATAAATAGGGATATTTATATATTTAAATTAATTTGTTATTGAACTATTTGTTTATGATATTTCAACTTTTCAAAATAAAAAATTTTTATTTTTTTTTAATTAACTTTTTCAATAAGATATAATATGTAAAAAAAACTAATTTCTTAAATATTTTTTTAACGAACTATTATAAAAAAAAAAATTGCAAATTTTACCATTATTAGTTTATAAAAATAAATGATTAAATTAAAATGATATTATATCTAATGAATGTTTTGGAGAAACTCAAAAATAAAAAAATATCTAATCAAAAATAATATAAAAATAGTAATTTTTTAAGAAGCTCTAATAAAAATTTATATTAAAAAAAGAGCTCTAAAATTTTGTCATTAAAAAGATACATTTGATAATATAAATTTTTTCTCATTTTAACATGGTCAATTTAAGGTTAAAAATATGAACTTCATTAATAATTTATAAATACCATATTTATTTTTGTTTTATATTTAATAAAATCAAAACCAAAAAAAATTGATATGAATACTCTTTTGATATCAGAATCAAATTCAAATATAAATAACGATCAATCAAAAAAAATGTTTGAAACATTTATTAAATATCAAAATTATTATACAAAAAATGAACTTGATGATATAAATATATACATATTAAAGTAAATTTTTTTTTTATTTTAGATTAATTAAAATAAAGTTTACTTCAATAAAAGAAATATGTTCTTTTATTCAAGATTTTATATTTTTAACTAAATATAATTTAAAAAGATTATATCATTTTAATAAAAAAACAATCACTTTTTGTTGTAGTTGTAATTGTAAAATAAAAAAAAAAAATAGTAAAAGCGAAAATTTTGAAATTCCGACTGATTTACTTGTTCAAACTGAATCTTTTTCAAATTTTATTCCTTCGGAATTTTTTTTTACAAAAAGAAAATGTAAAAGAAATAATATTGAACCTTGTAATTTTAGAATAAAATTTAAATTTATTCAAAAAATAAATTCATATCAATTTATTTATACAAAAAATTTATATCATAATCATAAACCTCAAGTTGAAACTTGTAAAGATGTAAGATTATTTTTTTTCCTTTTTTTATTTATCTTTTTTTTTTTTCTAAAATTTTAAAACTATTTTTTTTTAAAATATATTTATATAACTTTTTTATAGAATTTTTGTGAATTATATAGAAATATAAAATTCCCTATTCAAATTGTAAATGAAATTTTTGAAATAATTATAAACAATGAAACTTTGAATAATAATAATAATAGTAATATAAATAGTTTGGTGATATATATTCAAGAATTTTTATCAAATAAATTTACTTTTTTTACAAATAATATTAAATATAAAAAATATTATTTAAAGAAATTCAAACAATTTGTTTTATCTATAATTCAAATAAAAAATAATGTAATTAATACTGTTGAATGTAATTATTCTTTAGAAAATAAAATAAATTTAATATTTAAAACGTTTTTGAAGAGATGCCCTTCTTCATATTTGAGATTAGAATGTATCCAAGAATTAATTGAAAAATATATTATAAATTAATTAAATAAATCATAAATGTTGTTAATTTGATTTTATATTAATAATCAATATAGATAAATGAAACATAATATTTAATGTATTGAATTATTAATTTTTATTTTTTTTTAATTAATTAAATGAAAAAAATAATTTTATGATGAATTTAAGGAATAATAAAAAATAAAAAAAATAAATGTATTGGATATTCTTTTTTACTTGAAAAACAATTATTAATTTTTTCAATAATTAAAAATATAAATGAAAATAAAATAAATGGAATGATAACAAGTTAATTTTTATTAAAAAAATTATAAATTCTTTGTGCATAAATATTATATAAATTTTATAATATCTTTTAATTAAATATATTTTAATATTGTTCAGAAAATATTTTAAAATAAATTTTATTATTTAATTATTTAAAATATTATTATTTTATGATTTTATAAATCAAAATGGAAAGTAATTTTAATTTGATTAAAAATATTGATTATAAAATAAATATATTAATTCAAGATGTAAATCAAATATTAATATTAATACAAGATGAAAATACAAATAATATTTATTTTGAATCATATGATGATGATGATTTTAGTGATTTATTTAATGATGTTAATGATATAAGTGGAATTTATAAAATACTAATAGAGTCTATTCAGAATAATCAAATCAAAATTGATATTAATAATAATGTATTAACATTAAAACTTATTCAATATAATACACAATTAAAATTAACAGAAAAATCAGTCGATAATTTTGATAATATTTTAAAGAAAAAATTTCAATTTTATCAGAATTATTTTGAAAATATTAAAAAAGAAAATGAAGATTTAAAAGAAAAAAATAAATTATATGAAAATATTAAAAAAGAAAATGAAGATTTAAAAGAAAAAAATAAATTATATGAAAATATTAAAAAAGAAAATGAAGATTTAAAAGAAAAAAATAAATTATATGAAAATATTAAAAAAGAAAATGAA
>Ga0256407_10012978_pt1 | contig 11222 bp, 7 predicted proteins | sample RumenRJG_04DNA_FD_193489 | JGI IMG/M metagenome (GOLD analysis project Ga0256407, IMG submission 193489) | Bovine rumen microbial communities from Lethbridge, Alberta, Canada - RJG_04 | ecosystem: Host-associated > Mammals > Digestive system > Stomach > Rumen | place: Canada: Alberta | collected... | reverse complement strand
TTGAAAATTATATATATATTAAATTATCCTTGTTAAATCCTTGTGTTATATTTATTGTTTAAATTGTATAATTCATTATGTTTTAAATAATTAAATTCAATAATATTGGTTGTTATATAATTGATTTTTACTTAATAATTTATTTTAATGAATCCTCTTTTAAAATCATTTCTTTATTATACTGAATTATCAATTTAATTTTATATTTCAGTTTTATATATAAATTATTCTCATTTTTAAATTATTTTAATAATGAAACAATTAAATTAAAATATTCATTTGTATTATAAAGAATAATAATAAATATATTATTTAAATTAAAACATATATTTATTTCTATAAAAAATTTATTTTTTAAATATTTATAGAAATGAAATATTTAATTGAATATATTAATAATATTATTAGAGATTATAATTTTATAAATAAATAGAATTATAATTTTAAAAAAGTAATAAATAGTATAATTATTTTAAAAATGAATTATTTATTTAATAATTTATTTTTAAATAAAAAATAAAAAATAAATTAAATATCTTGAAAAAAAATAACATTTTAAAAAAGAAAGAAAAATAAAATGAAAGTAAATAAAGATTATATAATTATAATTAGTTTAATATATCATGTCCTGAGACAGGATGTAATAAATTAGTAGACTTACAAAATGATGAAAAATTAGGAGAGATAATAGATAAGAAAATAGGAGATGAAATAAATGGAACAACAATAGCAGATACATTTGATGGATATACATTTAAAATAACAGGTGGATTTGATAAAGATGGTTTTGCAATGAAAAATGGTGTATTAACACAATCTAAAAAAAGAATATTACTTACAAAAGGATGTTCAATGTTTCGTTTTAAAAGAGGTTATCATAGAAGAGGAATAAGAACAAGAAAATTAGTAAGAGGATGTATTGTATCACATGATATTAAAATATTAAATTTAAAAGTAACTAAAAAAGGAGCTAATCCAATTCCAGGTTTAACTGATGTTGAACTTCCTAAAAGATTAGGTCCTAAAAGAGCTACTAAAATTCTTAAAGAATTTGGTCTTATTGAAACTTATAATAATAAAAAAAAAGATAAAGAACAAAGAAAAAATCTTAGATTTATGATTACTAAATTTGCACCTAAAAGAAAAGTTACTACTAAAAATGGTAAAGAATATACTAAATCTGCTAAAATTCAAAGATTAATTACTCCTCAAAGATTAAGAAGAAAGAGAGTTATTAAAGCTATTAAAAAAGAAAGAATTGAAGCTGCTAAAAAAGGTTTAGATGAATATAAAAAAATGCTTAAAAGTGCTCTTGAAGAAAGAAAAAAAAGAAAGAAAGAAGCTAAAAAAAATAAATAAATAATTTAAAATTTTTTTGGTTGTTGTTTCATTTTTTGTAAACATCAATTAATATTTATTTTTTTATATTTGTTTTTTTTTATTATTGAAATTTAAATATTAAATTATATAAATTTTAGAATTATTCTAATTTTAAAATAAAGGATTTTATTAACTATTAATTTCATTTTTTCAATTAAAATAATAATAAAATATTTATTTTTAAATATAATTCAAAAATAAAATAATAATGAAAACAATAAACAAGATTTCCTCAAACAATGAAGTGAATATGAAACAAGAAATTATGTATCAATTTCCCATAATATATACTGAAAAACAAAAAGAATTAGAAGAAAAAAAGAATCAAAATCAAATTTTAAAAGAAAAATATAATTTAAAATATAATGAATATATTAAAATTCAACAATTAATTAATCAAATTGAATTTAAAATTGAAGAAAAAACTGAAAAATCAGATTCTTTAAAATCACAACAAAAAGTCATTTTTATTAATATAAATCGAGAATTATTTTCAGATTTTAAAGAAAAATCCCATAATATAAATCATGAAATTTATGAAGCTTTTTTAATTTTTATCAATTTTGAAAATAAAAAAGAAAATCAATTGGATTATTTTTTAAAATATAAAGAAGATTTAATTACATTATTATATGATTCTTTTGAACATTTTAAAATATTAAATGAATTTAATCATGATATTTATAGTAATAAAAAAATGAATATTTTAACATCAATTAATAAATTAAGAAATTTAATAGATTATCCTTTTGAAATTTTATTTAATTTTATTGAAAATTCATTTAAAATTATAGATTATAAATATGAAAATAATAAAGAGAAAAAAAGATTAATAGGATTAATTGAAGATAAAAATAAATTATATACTGAATTAAAAATAATAAATGATGAAAAAACAAAAAATGAAATTGATATTCAAAAATTAATAGATTATACTAAACAAATATCATTTATTATTAAAGATTATAAAAGTATATTTACAGCAACTAATTCATTAGAAGAAAAAAATATTATTAAAAATAGAGTAAAAATGTTTTTTGATAATTTAACAAAAAATGAATTATATAAAACAAAAAAACAAAAAAAGAATAATTTATCATCTCCAAGATATCAAAAACCAGTTAAAACAATTCCATCATTAACAATTGAAAATTTTAAAGCAGAACTAAATAAAATTCCAAAAAATACAAAAAAAATTAGTACACAAACAATAAATGCAAATTATAGAATATTTAATAAAAAAAATAATACATATAATAATAATACTTTAATTTCTACTGAAAATTCAGAATTTGAAAAAATTAAAAAACCTACTCAAGCAATTGCTAAATTAAAATCAAGAAGTAAAATTTTAAGAAATGAAAAATCAGATTTAAAAGGTTTAACTCAAAATAATTTTTATAATGCAAAATCTAAAACAAAAAATAATAATAATAAAAATAAAAAACAATATAATAAAACAATAAATGCACAAAGGAATAATAAAGTCAATTTTCATCATAAAAATATAAATACTGTTGAAAATTATTTTTATAATGAAAATAATGAATATAATATTAATAATGAATTGGAAATACAAAAATTAAATAATGAAGAAAATATAAAAAAAATAAGTGAAAGAGATAATTTTGATAAAATTGGAAAAGCGACTTTTAATCATAAAAATAAAAAATTTTCATTAGATGAAAAATTAAACAATAAAAATTATAATGGTTGGTAAATAATTTTAAAATTAACTTATTATTGTAAATAAAATTAAACAATGTTTTAAGATTATTTTATTAATTTAATAATTTATAATATTTACAAAAAAATATGAAAAATAAAAATCTTTTTGAAAATAAGATTTTAAGAAAAAAATCTCATCTTTTAGAAATAAACACTTCAATAAAACCTATAAATATTAATCAAGAAATTCAAACATCAACATTAAATAGTATGAATAATACAAAAAAAAATCTTCATAAACAAACTAATATTAATAATATGAATAGAACTAAAATAAAAAATAACAAAAAAACACCAGAAAAAATTCTTTTAACTTCAATTTATAATTTATCATTAACTAGAAATTATTATAATTCTCCAATGAAAACATATACAAATGTAAGAAATAGCGAACATAATGATAATTTAACATTATATTCAAATAGATATAAAGATAATAATACTGTAAATTATACAATGAATGATACTAATTATACAATAGATAATACAATTAATAATACTAATAATTATACTACAAATAATACCGTTAATAATACCATTTATAAAAATATTAATTACTCAATGAATAATACACAAAATTCAGAAAATTTAAATACTCAAAGTCAAATTAATAATGAAAAAAAGAATATTAATAAATTTAATAATAATATTGAGTATAATAATAATAATAAAATAAAAGATAATACAAGTATTGATGATAATAATAATGAAATGAATAGTAATAATCAAAATAAAAAAGTAATTAAGTCTAAAAAAAAGATTATAAAAAATAATGTATTTAATTTAGAAAATTATTTAAAAGAAAAATTGTATTCAGATATAGAAAAAAAAATGGAAGTTATATATAAAAAAAAGAATTTAGAAGATAAAAGACTTATAAATAGATTTATTCATATGCATCAAGTTTTAACTTTTTGGGAAGGAGTATGTAATTATGTTCATCCAATTATATCTATTCAAAAATTTAAAATAAATAAAGAAAATACAATAAATAAAAATAAAGAAAATGAAAATATTAATGCATTAAATACAGAAAGATTAAAAGTATTACCAAAAATATTAACAAATGAAAAAATTTGGGAAAAAAGACATAAAGAAAAAATAAAAAAAGAAATTGAATTTTATCAAAAACTAAAAGAAGAAAAAGAATTAAAATGTGAATAAATAAATTATTATTTAATTTTTATATTACTACATATTTTATTATAATTTAAAACATTAAAGAAAATAATAAATCTATTACAACAAATAATCAATATAAAAAATATTATTATATGAAAAAAAAATAAAAAATATTATTATTGATTTACTTCAATAAAAATATTAGAATCCTGATTTTGTTCTTTATTTTTCTTAGGAGAAATTTTACTTAAAATTTCAAATTTACATTTCTTAATTCCAATTCTTACATCATCAGAACATTCTTTAATAATTTTTAATAAAATAGGAATTAAATCAATTAATTGATAATCATCTTCTTTATCACTACCAAAATAAGGTTTAATTAAAATACCATTTTCTTTCTGTGCAGAAAAAGAACAACTTTTATCATCAATAATAATAACTTTAGATAAATCTCTTCCTAAATTATTTAAATTTTTAATATAAGCACCATTAGTAAAAGTAGAATATTCTCTAAATAATCTACAAGAAAAATAATTTTTATATCTTTCAATTGAATTTATTATTGGATCTGCATATTGTTTCGTTGCAACAGTCCATAAAATTAATTCAAAATAAGGTGATAAATTATCTAAAAATTGATATAATCCTGGTCTATATTGAATTATTGCTTTATTTCCTATTTCTTGTGGAATAAAATGAATTAATGTTTCATCTAAATCTAATATTAATGTATATAATTTTGAAATTGGAATATATTTTAAATATGGTATTGGGATTTTATTTGTGTTTTGATTATGTAAATTTGAATGTGATATACTTTTTATCATATTTTTTTTATTTCGAGGAAGTGATAGGAAATAATTGTATATTTCTATTAAGGTTATTGTTTTTATTTGCTTGAAAAAATTTAATAAATCTTCTGTTTGGTTTTTATTTCTTAATAATATTTGATTTATTGCATTTGATATATAATTACATTCATATCTCATTTCATTTAATATATCATTTATTTGCATTGATTCAATATTTGGAAAAAGAATTTTAGATTGATTTCTTATTTTATTACTTTCATTATCATTTTTTTGTATTATTTGAATATAATATTCACATAATAAAATATACATTTTATGAACATATATAGTTATATCAGTTAATGTATAATTATTTTCAATAAAAAAATTTTGACATGAAAAAACATAATTAACAAGCATTCCAAACATCATTAAAGCAATTAAATTCTTACATAAATTTTTAGTATCTTGTGTATGAACATAATTTAAATTAAATAATTTTCCAGAAACAAATTGTTTAAACCATTTAAAACATTCATCATTACATTTACTTTGATTTTTATATTTATTTAAAATACTTAAAATAATCCATTCAATATTCATTAAATCTTCATTTTCATCAATTATTTTAGAATCATTAAAATTAGAAGTTGAAAAAGTTGAACTTGAATGACATTGAGATACTCTTCTTTTATTTATATTACCCATTGAAATATTTCTTTTTAATATAGTATTATTATCATTTGTTTTATTTGAATTAATTGATAAACATCTTTTTTTTATTTTTGAATTTAAAATTTTTATTGTTTCCATTAATGTTGGTGTTTCTTTGTTTTTTTCATTATTATTATTTTCTGAAGGCTTTATTGGAAAAGTTAAATTAGTTCCTTTAAAGATTTTTATTTTTTGAAGAGTATTTAATGTTGGTGATGGCATTTTTAATTTATGTGAAATTTCAGAAGGTGTTAATTTAAAATTTTTCTTCATTATTAATTTTTTGAATTCCATTTAAAATTTAATAATTATAATATTTTTTTTATAAAAAAATAAAAGCATTAATATAAAAAAAAATTTATTAAAAAAATAAAAATTTATATATAAATAACTTAATCAATTTCTCCAATTGAAGTAAGAGAAACAATAAAAAATCCAAAAATTAGCATAATAGCTGTCATAAAGCCATAAAAAGTATATAAATTTTTCCTACCAATACATTTACTAGTCCAAGGACAATGATGATCATATCCTTCAATACAAATATCACAATCATAACAATGATTAACATTACCATCAATTTTAACCCAAAAACAACATTCAGAACATTTTCTATATTTTTCTCTTGGTAAACCATTTTTTCTTCCTGAATCATTTATTGGGTAACCAGGATTTAAAATAAAAGTTAAAGTATAAAAAATTTGAAAACAAGATAAAAGAATTATTCCAATTAATTTATATATTGTTCCATTAATTGACCAAAATAAATATAAAAAAAATATTACTACTACATTTACTAGTATTGTTAAAAATAAAAACATATACCATTGTGGTCCTATTATAAATAAAGGATTTCCATCTTCGTCTCCAAAAAAAAAATGACAATTTCCTACTTTTCGAAAAAAATATTTTCCTGGTTTATTAATTATTTTTGATTTTATGGTTTCTGGGTTTTGCTCTTGTGATTCTTTTATGTTTTCTTCATCATTTTCTAATTCTGAATAAGGAATTTCTTTTAATGGATTATTCTCATTTTGTTTTTTTTTATTATTTATTATTACTTTTGATTCTTTTTGATTATTTATATTTAATTCAATATCATTTCCAATTTTAATATTTTTTTCATTATCACCCATATACCAATTTAAAAAATTTTAAATAAATAAAAAATAAATAAAAAAAACAATTTTTTTAAATTTTATAAATATTCACTTCTTAAATAAAAAAAACTCTTTTACTCCCTGGTAAGATTTCCTTTAACTTTCTCATATGATTTAAAAAACTCTTCAAAAATAGTTTTATAATAAAACAAATCAACAACTCCTAAATATTCCCTAATAGAATGCATAGAAAACTGAGGAATACCAACATCAACACTTCTTATACCAACTTTACTAGTAATAATAGGTCCAATAGTAGTTCCACAAGGTGAATCTTGTCTAACAATAAATTCTTGAATGGGAACATTACATAATTTTCCAATTTCTTTAAAAATTGCACTTGATTCACTATCACTAGAATATCTTCCTTGAACATTAATTTTAATAACAACACCTTGTTGAACTTCATTACAATGCATACTTTGGAATTTTTCTGGGTAATTAGGATTAAATGCATGTGCTAAATCAGCACTTACTATAAAGCTTCTACTACAAAAAGCAAGAAATGAATCTTCATTTGCTTTATCATTTGTTTGATAATATATTCTTTTTAAGTGAGTATAAAAGAAATTTGAATCTGCTCCTTGAAATGTCATACTTCCAATTTCTTCATTATCAAAAAGAGCAATTATATTTATTGATGATTGTTCATTTAATAATTCTTCACTAGATGCATTTATTATTGAATAAACTGCTGGTACTGAACTTCCCATATTATCTAATCTTCCACTTGCTAAAAATTCCTTATTTAAACCAATTAAATTTGGTTCTTGTGTATCATATAAAACTAAATCATAATCAACAATATCAATATCTTTAATAGGATTAGTATTATCTTTATTAATTTCATTAATAATAACATTCCTTAAAGTTTTTCCTAATTTAACATCAGAATCCTTTTCCATTTTTTTATTATCATCTAAACCATTATTATAAATAACAGTAGCAATTAATGGTTTTAAATGACTTTCATTATTAATTTTAAGAGCACTTCTCTCATCAGCACTTTTTAAATGAGGAGGACAATTAGGAATAAAGAAAATAGGTTCATTACATTTAATAACTTTACAACATAATTCTTTTTTTTCATTATAATAAATAACTTTCCCAGCAATACTTAAATCTCTATCTAACCAAGTATGCCATAAAGCACCACCATAAACTTGAATATTATATCTTTCAATTCCATGAGATGGATTATAGGAATTAGGTGCTATTCTTAATGATGGTGAGTCTGTGTGTGCTCCTATTATTTTAAAACAACTTTTTAAAGGATCATATTTTTTCCCTATTGAAAATGCTATTATTGCTGAGTTGTTTCTTGTGTAAAAATATTTTGAACCTGGTGTTAAATTCCATTGGTCACCTTCGTATATTTGAGTAAAGGAATTTGATTTTAATAATTTTTTTGCTGTTTCTACGAAGTTATATGGGGAAACTGAGGTTTTTAAGGTTTCTACTGCTTGATTTGCGAATTTTTGACTTTGTTCTATTATTTCTTTTGATAACATTTTTTTTTTAAATGTTTTTTTTATTTTATTGAGTTTTTATAGGTTTTAAATTTTTTTTATTTTTAATCTTTTTTTTTGACTATTTTAGTTATTATTTTTACATCTTTTTAATTAGGTTTTTTTTTAAATTTTTAAATTGAGTAATTTTTTATATAAATGGAATTGAAATAGTAAATGTAATTTATAAATAGTTAAATAATATTTCATTATTATGTGTAAATTATTTTCATGTTTTATCAATTAATTTATTTATTTTATATATTTTTATTTTATGGATTATTATATTATTATATTGAATTATTGATTTATAAATTTAATTATTTCTTGAAGTTCAATGAAATTTGGTTTATATTTAGAAGAAAATAGAATTGCAGAATGGAAAGAATTTTATATAAATTATGAATTACTTAAAAGTTTTTTAAAACCTTTTCAAATAAGATATAAAAAAAGACAGGCAGATTTTAATAAAAAAAAATCAGGTAATAGAAGTTTTTTTTTTGATCAACGTTCAAATTCATTGAATTCATTAAGTGATATTCAAATATTTCCAAATCAAAATGAAAAAGCTTTACTTGAAAAATTTGGAATTCAAATTATATTAGAATTAAAAAAAGTTGATTTTTTCTTTTATCAAAAAGTGAAAACATCTCATGACAGAATAAAAGAAATTAAAGAACAACTTGAATTTATAGAAAAAAATAAAAATATATATAATAGATATAAAAATTCAATAGAAAATGCAATTAAAGAATTATTTAAAGAAATAATATATATAAAAAGTTTTGTAGAACTAAATTTAAAAGCAAAAGATAAAATAATGAAAAAATTTCAAAAATTTACAAAAGTTTTAGATAGTAAAGAAAATGAAGAAACAGTAAAAGAAATAAATAAAAAATTTGAAATTTTTATCTCAAATTCAAATTTACTAAATCCACTTCAAATATTAAGTATAGAACAAACAGAAATAGAAAAAATTTTCAGTGAATTTTTTTTTGATAAATATTCATCAAATGCAATAAAAATTTTAAAAGATTTTGCTTCTCAAACTTTTTTTACTCAATCTCAATCATTTTATTTTGGATTTTTTTTAGGAATATTATCAATATTAATAGTACTTTGTTTAATGATAATGATATATTTTCATATAGATATGGATGATGATGCAAAATTTAAAACAATTTTTCCAATGTTTAGAGGTTATTTAGTTTTTATATTATATTTTTGGTTTTTAGCATTAAATGTTTATGTTTGGAATTTATATCATATTAATTATCAAGTTGCATTTGATTTTGATAATCATTATAGTGATGTTATGAGTATTTGTAAAAGAGCAGCTTTTTTTTCTATATTAGTTATTTTAATGTTATTATGTTATATGATAGAAAGAACAGAAATACCAATTTTATATGATTTAGTATCTTTTATTCCTTTAGAATTTACACCTTTAGTTTGTTGGATAATTACATTTTGTTATTTATTTTCTCCATTTCATAATTTTAATTATTTAGGTAGAATATATTTATTTGATTTATTTTTTGAATCAATGGCATCAATTACAGTAAGAAATCAATTAAGACATACTTGGTTTGGTGATCAATTAACATCATTAACAGGACCATTAAGAGATTTTGAATATACAACATGTTATTATACTCATTATTTTGAAACAGTAGAAGAAAAAAAGAGATTATGTAATAATCACAGACCAATTGTTTTATGTGTAAATCTCCTTCCTTATGTTGTTAGATTACTTCAATGTATAAAAACAATTTTTGATAATAAAAAAATTTTTCCTGATATATTAAATTGTGGTAAATATACTTTATCAATTTTAGTTGCTATTAGTTCATATTATTCAAGTACAATTACTTTCTTTGGTAAAACTTGGTTAATTATTGCAGTAACTTCTTCTTGTTATTCTTATTGTTGGGATATGAAAATGGATTATGGTTTATTACAAAAAGGGAAAAATTATCCTTTGAGAAATCAATTAATTTATGAAAAAAAATATATTTATTATACTGCAATGACTTTAAATTTTTTTGGAAGATTTGCTTGGGTTTTAACTATATCACCTGAAGTTGTTTATAGATTTATTAGACCTGAATTTTTTTCTATGATTATTTATTTAATTGAAATGCTTAGAAGAGGAATGTGGAATTTTTTTAGAATTGAATTAAAACATATTGATTTATGTCAACAATTTCAAATTGGAACTAAAGTAGATTTGCCTTTAATTAAAATTGGGAAAGATAATTTTATTCCAAAGGAAGAAAAAGGAAAAATTGAAATGAATAAATTAAATAAAGTTAAAGATGATGTTGTTCAAGATGATAAAAGTACTTTTTTACTTGATATGTATTCTAATAATCAACATAATAGAGAGTCAAATTTATCTATTCCTAATACTGTTAAACCTTATGAATCATTTAAAAAAATAAAAGATCTTGATTTAAATAAAAAATTACAAAATTATATTAATAATTATAATAAAAAAACTAAAAATAAAACTAGTGGATTCAAAAGTATCTCTACTTTAAAAAAATTTGAAATGAAAAGTTATTCAAATAAGAAAAAATAAAGAAATTATATTTTTATATATAGAATTTAATTTTTATTTTATTAATTAATAATTAAAAAATTATAATATGTTTAAATTTTAGTTATAAAATTCAATATATTAATTTATTTACAAAAAAAAAGATTAAATATATATAGTTAATTTATATTTAATAAATTTAAAAATTTTTGTTTAAAAAATAAAACATATTTTTATAATGGGGATTGGGGATTGGGGATTGGGGATTGGGGAT
>Ga0256407_10012977_pt1 | contig 11223 bp, 7 predicted proteins | sample RumenRJG_04DNA_FD_193489 | JGI IMG/M metagenome (GOLD analysis project Ga0256407, IMG submission 193489) | Bovine rumen microbial communities from Lethbridge, Alberta, Canada - RJG_04 | ecosystem: Host-associated > Mammals > Digestive system > Stomach > Rumen | place: Canada: Alberta | collected... | reverse complement strand
ATCAGTTTTCTGATTGGCTGCGTTCCGCGACCTCCAGGGAAGATGCAGATAATGGTGTCTTCTCCTATCTTTGAAGCAAGAGACTCCGCCATACCATAAATTGATAATTCAAAAGATCGTTTGTCATAGTGTATTAATCTTCTAATATATTGTTTTAATCTACTTCCAGAATCATAATAACCGAAAATGTGATCTAAGTGCTCAGTTACAATTCTACCATTATATTTGATGCGTAAAGAATCGAAATTAGTAATTCGTATAGCTTCTTCACCAAGAGCATAGCTTTGGCCGTAAACAGGGATACAGATCACAACCTTATGGTCATGAAAAATATCCTCTTCCTTTATATTTAAATAGGTATGGAAACCCAAAAGGAGAACAATAACTATTGCTAGTAGCTTACCAGCATGTTTCATTTCAATCTTCATAAAGATGTTGCAAAAGTACTAAAAAAAGAAGAATAAACGAACTTTGTTATATTATTATTTCATTTTTTCGATTGTTTTTTGTATTTTTGCACCAAAACTATAAAAAATGAAGAGCCTAAGAGAATTGAAAAAGTTGGCAAGAGAGGAGTTGGGGGGGCCAAAGATTAAAGTGGCACTGCTTGGTGATACAGCTACCCAGTTGTTAATAACAGCGATAAAAGGTGAAGCAGTTGATAGACGATTGTCACTAAATATTTATGAAGGTGAATATAATCAGGTAGAACGCCAGCTGATGGATCCAACCAGTGAGTTATACGAATACGATGCTGAGATAACGATCATATTCCAGTCCACGCATAAATTGGGAGAATATCACAGTTCTTTGTCAATAGATAGACAGGAACGATTAGCAGACGAACGACTCTCTTTTATATCTTCTTTATGCGAGAATCCATCTTTTGCCAATAAGAAGATTATCTATTTCAATTATCCTGAGATAGAAGATACCGTATTCGGAAGCTATGCCAATAAAGTGGTATCTTCTTTTTCGTATCAGCTGCGGAAATTGAATTATGAATTGATGAATCTCTCCAGACAGTATCCTAATCTTTTTATTTGTGATATTGCAGGTTTGCAAAATTTGTTTGGACGACGCTTCATGTTTGCCCCGAATGTCTATATGACGACTGAAATGGTGCTCAGTGTCAATGCACTACCATATGTAGCTTCAAGGGTGGTGGATATCATTGCTGCTATTAAAGGCCAATTCAAGAAATGTTTGATACTGGATCTTGACAATACTGTCTGGGGTGGTGTGATAGGCGACGATGGTCTGGAAGGCATAGAGTTAGGACATGGCTTAGGCATCGGAAAGGCTTTCACGGAATTTCAGATGTGGGTGAAGAAACTGAAACAACGAGGCATTATCATCTGTGTGGCTTCCAAGAATAATGAAGAGACAGCCAAAGAACCTTTTGAAAAGCATCCAGATATGGTGCTGAAGCTTGATGATATAGCTGTATTCCAGGCAAATTGGGAAACCAAGGTGGATAATATCCGGACGATTCAGAGTATCTTGAATATCGGGTTTGATTCTATGGTATTCTTGGATGATAATCCTTTCGAGCGTAATATCGTTCGCGAAAATATCCCTGGTATATCAGTGCCAGAACTTCCTGAGGACCCAGCCATGTATTTGGAATATTTGTATTCGCTGAATCTGTTTGAGACAGCATCCTATAGTAATGCTGACAAAGATCGTACGAAACAATATCAGGTGGAGGCCAAGCGTGTGTCTCTATCCAAGACATTTACCAATGAGGCTGATTTCTTGAAATCATTGAATATGGTCTCTACCGTTAGTGGCTTTACTAAGTTTAATACGCCTCGTATCGCACAATTATCTCAGCGCAGCAATCAATTCAATCTCAGGACAGTCAGATATACAGAAACAGATATCGAGTTGATGGCGAAGGATCCAGATGTGATTGATCTGAGTTTCACGTTGGAGGATAAATTCGGAGATAATGGTCTTATTGCTGTTGTTATTATGAAGAAACAAAATGCTGAGACGTTATTTGTTGATACCTGGTTTATGAGCTGTCGTGTTTTGAAGCGAGGCATGGAGAATTTTACGTTGAATACGATGGTTGGGTATGCCAAGGCAAAGGGCTATAAGCGAATTATTGGAGAATATATTCCCACTCCAAAGAACAAAATGGTGGAGATGCACTATGCAAACTTGGGCTTTTCTCCTATGGAGACATCTGGTCAAAAATTTGTGTTGAAATTAGATGAATATACTCCAAGAGAATGTTATATTACTAAAAAGGAAGAGTTATGAAAATGGATTATGCTGTAGAACACATAGGTTATATCACTAAGAGTATAGAAAAAACTGCCAAAACTTTTATGGTTTTTGGATATTTGGCTGAGAGCATTGTCAATGATGATACGCAAAAAACACGTATCTGTTTTTTGAGGAAGAAAGGTGATGTGTCTATAGAATTAGTAGAGCCGTATCCTGAGAACGAAACGATGTTGAAGATGTTGAAGAAAGGCGCTACGCCTTATCATACTTGTTATAGAGTCCCTGATATTCAGGCAGCTTATCATCAATTGAAGGATTTGGGATTCGTACCATTATTCTCTCCTGTTGAGGCACCTGCATTTGATAATGGGCTGATATGCTATTTCTGGAAAAATGATATTGGTCTTTTGGAGATTGTGGAGCAAGAAAAAAGGTAGGTTGTTACAACTTACCTTTTTAGTTCTTTGCTTATCATTTTAGAGTAGATCTCCGCACCTTTTCTGTTGAGATGCCCAAAATCATAAAACAGTTCTGCATGCCCTATGAAGGTGGTATCTCTAAAGTGATCAATGAATGGAATATGGTGCTTAGCTGCTAATTCCCTGGGAATTTGATAGACATCCTCCTTCGAACAAATATACATGGGCGATACGATCATCGAGAGTTGAATGTTCTTTTGCTTGCAGTCTTTGATGAATCTTTCCAATAGATCAACTCGTTCCTGATCTACTGGGAAAGGATATTCTTCTGCTTTGATGCCTGTGGTATCCATAACGCCGTCAAGTGGTTTCCACCCTTTCAGGCTTCTGTCCATGGAGCCGAATTTTCCAGTTATGAGATTCGGCATACTTCCTGTGTATCTATAGACCCATGAGAGTTGATACGGCCAATATTTGCCTGCTAATTCCAACATCTCATCGCATGCATCACTCATCCCACAATACGGCGCTAAAGAACCTGCTCTTTCTTTTCCTGAAAAAGGAGTGTCTCTGAAATCGCATGGATGAATCTCAAAAAGGATAGCCTTTGGGGTGTATCTTGACAGGATATTGCCTAACAGACCATAGTGGTAATAGATGTTCTTAATGCCCCAATCTGCAGCATTATAGCAGGTCATGCCTAATTCCTTTTCAAATATCAAAGGCGCATAGTGGTGAAGACATCTGGAACTTCCCATGAATAATAGTGAGTCTCTGGTACTTTCGTTTGAATAGCTGATCTTGTATTCATCAGTGGCATTGGAAATGCGATATAATGACTTCAAGCCAAATCCTAAGCTCCTGTCCATTACCAAGAACAGACAGATAACGATTGCAATATGTAATAATAGCCTTTTCATCTCAGAACTGGAAATAAATAAACTGATTATTATCAAATACGCCAAAGAGCAGAATGCAGATGATTTCTACGGTAATAGTCAGTTCCCAGCGCCAACGCTCCACCCATATTGGCAGGTATATCTGCTTCTTGGGGAACCATTCTTCTTGTATATCGACATAGATGAGGGCTACAGAGCAGATGGCTGCATTGACCATCGTTGACATATCTGTAAATAGACCACCGTTCCAATTCGTGAATATCTGTCCCCATACATGACAGAACTCTGTCATATCAGCAGAATGGAACAACATTAGACCGAATGTCACAACCAGATAGATACCAGCCATATTGAAGACGTATGGCATCTTGGGCCATCCTTTCGAGTTTACTTCTATTTTTCTCTTTTTAAAGAATTGTCCGCTGACCATCAGAGGGATATACCAGAGACCATGATAAATACCAAAAAGAAAAAATGTCCAGTTCGCTCCATGCCACATGCCGATAAATGTCATGTTTAGCATGATGGCGATGATGGTTCCATAAACGCCGAGTTTCCTGTACTTGATGTTGAGTGGTAGGAATACATAATCTGTCAGCCAACTAGTCAGTGACATGTGCCAACGGCTCCAATAGCCCGCAATGTCTGTGACGAAGAATGGTCGCTTGAAGTTCTCTGCCACCTTGAATCCAAGAATCAGAGCCACGCCAATGGCCATTTCACTATAGCCGGCAAAGTCGGCGTACATCTGGAAAGGATAGAGTAGGGAGGCAAAGATGATAGACAGGGCAGAATGATGCTCATAATTATTCCAGACTGCGCTGATATAGATATCCAGACGGTCTGCAATGCACATCTTTAAGAACATCCCCCACAGCACTCTTCTGAATCCTGTCAGGAAGTTGTCAGAATTGAAGAGCCTGACCTTGTTAACTTGCTTGAGGAAGGGCTTTGGACGATCAATAGGACCAGAAAGAATTGTTGGGAAGAATGCGATGAAGTTAGCAAAACTGATGACATTCTTTTCTGGCATGATTTTCCCATTGTAGATGTCCAGTACATAACTCATGAGTTTAAACGTAAAGAAACTGAGGCCAATGGGAACCACCAGATGGAGTGCCGTCCAACTCAGATGAAAGCCAAGCAATGAGGCAAATGATGCTACAGATTCTGCAAAGAAATTGAGATATTTGAAGTAGAATAGCGCTCCAATACCTATGACGACTCCGATATTTGTGACAATAGCAGCTTTTCGCTCGTCTTCTTGGTCAAGGTAATAGGAAACTCCCTTTCCTAATAGCCAGAATATGAGTGTCAGGATAACTAATAACAGTGTCATTTTGATATCCACCTGCGAATAGAACCAGTAGGAACTAATCAGCAAGAATATATTCTGTAACTCTTTCTTCTGCTGGCATAAATAATAAATGGCCAAAACAATCAGAAAGAACCACAAAAAGGCAAGGGAGTTGACAACCATGAGTGCTTAGACTTTCTTTTCGATACTGTCAATCAGATCGCCAACGTTGTCCCATGAAAGGATCTCACGTGATTTGAATTCGATGCCGAAGGCTTCTTCCATCGCAGCCACTAATTGAACATGGCTGAGAGAATCCCAACCTTCTACATCTTCTGCTGTGGTCTCGTCAGTTAACACGAGTTCATCTTGCTCCAACTCTTCGCGGAAGATTTCTTCAACGCGCTTTAAAATCTCATTTCTATCCATATGGTTGTATAATTAATGTTGAGATAATAGGATCCTTTTCTTTTTTATTATAATCACCATGCAAAAGTATGAAAAAAAAACAGAAAGACCAAATCTTATGTACTTTTTCTTCCCAAAAGGATAGGAAAATGGCTTTTTGCAGTGGTTATAATGGGGTAGAGGATACAAACAATGACAAAGACAACAGGTAAAGCTTCGTACCAATGATAGCAAATGGTGTCATTGATATTTAGTAGCTTTTTGAAGGCAAAATTAGTTATAGTAATAGGAATGGTGTGAAGCCCGATAATGACCAGTGTCCCAATGGAAAGATTAATGATAACCTGTGATTTGCAGCCGTTGAGCAACTTGCAGCCGTAGAACACCCCAAAGAGAAATCCGATATTAGACGGATAGAATAGAGCAATATGCAAGATGTGTTCTCCATCTCTGTAGGCTTGGAGATGCCATTGGAAGAATAGAATGCTGAGGCATAAGCAGGCAATACAGCCAATAAGGTCTCGGCGCAGGTTGGTGTCTCTGAATAATTGCCTCTGCCCGAATGCATACCCTATATAATAATAAGGTATATTGCGCATGAGTCCCATTGGTGTCAAGTTAGGGGCAAAATAGTAGTATTTGTTGGCGGCATAGAAGATGATGGAGAGAACGCAGAGTGCTATCATAATCTGATGCAGATAGCGGTTTTTTCTGCATAGGTCGATGGTAATGTGCATGAATAAGATAGCAGGCAGATACCAAAGCGGACCGTTAAGAGGTTCACAAAAGGTGTTCTCATGTTCGAAAAGTAGGGCGCCAAAGATGGGACGCATGGCTTGGAAGAGATCTGGCATACCACCGTTGAGCATGTAGAACTTAACCAGCCAATAAGGATAGACGATAGCATTATAGAAGAGATAGGGTAGGATGAGGCTATGCCAGTATTTCTGCCAGTTTGCCTTGTCGCTGCCATGATCTTTCTTCAGATAGCCAGAAATAAAGAAGAAAATGACAATGATGTCAGCCTGTAGGTATCGATAGTAGAACCAATCCTGCGATTGAGGCAGATGGCAGAATACCACGCAGCATACTGCCAATGCCTTAGCCCAGTCAATCCAAATTATTCTCTCTTTCATACTGCAAAGATACGATTAAGTGAGCAAAAATCCAAATTTATTGGTGATTTATTGTGAATAATTCTGTATCTTTGCAAGCATAATGGCAAAACAGAGGATAGAATACATTGATGCGATGCGAGGATTTACGATGATTCTCGTGGTCTATTCCCATATCTGTAGTCTTTGTCTGGGAGATATGTGGATGGGATGGAATGATGTGTTTTTCCTGTTTCGTTTGCCGTGCTTCTTTTTTATCAGCGGATGGCTGTTTGAGAAAACGGATCGCCAATGGAACAGCGTTTCCATCAAGACCACGATTCGTCATAAGTTGATGGTACAGATAGTCCCCACCTTTATCTTCCTACTCCTGTTAGCTCCTCCACCATTGTTTTTCTCACGACTTGGTGCCACGAAGGGAGGCTATTGGTTTACTTTCGCTCTTTTTGAATTCTTTTTACTAACGATTCTCTCTGAGAAGTGTTTGAAGAAGTGGGGTGGGGTGTTTGCTGTAATCATCTCTGTTGCTGCATTCTTCTATGATATTTATTTCAATCGCTACTTTAAGGACATGGGACTGCTGACAGATGCGCTTGGATTTCTGAGTTTCATGACCTGGCGGTATTTCCTGTTCTTTTATGTAGGAACGTGGGTAAAACGAAATTTCGATCGCTTCATTCAATGGACAGAGAAATGGTGGATTATCCTTGTTGTCGTTATGGGATTTGTAGCAATCGCCTTGCTGCCCAATTCTGATAATGTTATCAGTGAGTACCTGATCTTTGCAGTTGGAGGTATCTTAGGACTGACATTAGTTTTTACCTTCTTCCGAGTATTCTCCCATTTTTTCTCCAAAGATAAATGGTTGGGTCGTAGCCTTCAATACATCGGTACACGAACCTTGGATATCTATTTGCTTCACTATTTTGTGTTACCCAAATTCCTAATCTTGCATCGTGACCTTCTCCTGACTTATGACAACCGTTTGTTAGAATTCCTTGTGGTGATTTCTATAGCCATCGTCGTAGTATGTCTCTGCCTGTTGATTAGCTATATAATCCGTCTTAATCATTTTCTTGGACATTATCTCTTTGGGGTAGATTACCGAAAGTGTTAATTTTATGTATTTTCTTTGTAATTTCACCAAATTTTGATATCTTTGCAATTTAGATAAATAATAAAAGGATTTTGTGTTATGGTTAGAATTCAAAAAATAGTTCTTTTGTCCATACTGCTTTCAGTTACGACATTTGTTCATGCGCAAGAACTGATAAAAGGTTTGTATTATCAAATCAATAATGAAAATGCTTATGTGTGTCCCGTTCCTAGCTACGCGACACCCTATTCTGGACGTATAGATATTCCAGCGACTGTAACTTGGCCAGGAACTGAAACTATTTATTCTGTAGATAGTATTAGCGTATCCGCTTTTGAAGGATCAACAGGTTTGGATTCCATCAGCATTCCCTCTAGTGTTAAAAGTATTGGAATGAATGCATTTAAAGGGTGTAGTGGTTTGGATTCCATCAGCATTCCCTCTAGTGTTAAAAGTATTGGAAAGGATGCATTTAAAGAGTGTAGTTCGCTTAAAAAGGCCAACTTTGCTTCTGTGAAGGGCTTGTGTGACATTAAATTTGGCAATAAAGAAGCAAATCCTTTGTCTCAATCGAATAGCTTATATATTGGCGGAACTCCAAAAACACAAGTGACAAAGATAGATCTGAACGGTGTTAGTGTAATAAGAGGTTATGCTTTTGCAGGAGGTAGCCAAATTACACTTATAGAGTTATCTGGCAATAATATAGACAGTATTGGTAATGATGCCTTTGATGGTTGTAAAAACTATCAATTATATTATACAAGCATTGGCCAAATGTTAAGCATTGGTTATGGAGATGGAGTAAGTAACCCAATGACTAATGCAGGATCCGTAAATGTGAAATCGGGGGATATATCGAGTGGTGCAATACATATCAACCAAAATGTTAAAGCAAATGCTTTTAAAGGCGCAAAATGGCTGAAAAATGTTAGCTTTGGTTCCGAGGCAAGAAGTATCGGTAAAAATGCTTTTTATGGTTGTGAGGCTCTTGAGTCTATTACGTCAGAAACACTTGCACTTGCAAGCATTGGTGAGGGCGCATTCCAAAATTGCAAAAAATTAGCAAGCGTCTCCATTCCTGCCACAAGCACTATTGGTATAGATGCTTTTAATAGCTGTGTAGAACTATCTTCAATTACCTTACCAACGACACTTACAGCCATTGGGATTAAAGCATTCAAAAAATGTAAGAAATTAGCAAGTATTGTAATTCCTGTATCAGTTGGATCTATCGGTAGTGAAGCCTTTGCCGAATGTGATTTATTAACAGATGTTGATATACAAGCGCCTATTGTGACTTTGCCAGATTCGTTGTTTAATAAATGTACCAGTCTGACAAACGTGAATCTTCATAATAATACTCAGACCATTGGTACAAAAACATTTAAGGGCTGCACTTCTTTAACAAGTTTACCAAACGGGGAAGGATTACTTACTATTGGTGAAAATGCCTTTAATGGCTGTAATGGAATAAAGTCGTTAGTGATACCAGCCAATATTACCCTTATTATGAATGCTGCATTTAGTAGTTGCGCAAATCTTACTAACTTAACGATATCAGCACGAGGAGAATCATTAAGGATTAAAGAAAAGGCATTTTCTTCAAATACAAACAGCTTGAAGTATATTTTTTCTCATGCACTAATGGCCCCAGTTGCATCAGAAGATGCTTTTGAGGGGAATACGGAGATTAAACTGGTTTTGGAAAAAGAGGCAGATGTTGATAGTTATAAGTTTAAGCCATGGAATGACTATTTTGATCCTGAGCATCCTGCGAACTATGATAAGAAAACGATTTCATACTTTTTAGATGGAAATATGGATGTTCCAGTACATGAAGATAGAATAACAGTAGGTGACGCTGTTGATGTATATAATCCCGAAGAAAGAACGGGATGGACCTTTTCTGAATGGCAGTGGCCAGAGTCTGTTTCAGGATCAAAACCAGATAAAATGCCAAATACAGATTTGAAAGTATCTGGATATTATTATAATAAAAATCATATTAAAAATGGGGTTAAGTACTCACTAAGATCTGATACAAAAGAAGCGAGAGTGATAGGAAACGATAATCCTGTTAGTGTTACAATTAATCCTTCGATAGAATACGAAAGCAAAAATTATACAATCGTTGCCATAGAAGCCAGGGCATTCAAGGGAGCAGAAAGTTTGACAACAGTAGATCTTTCTAAGGCTACCAATCTGACAAGTATCGGCAATGCCATCTTTGCAGACTGTTCACTTTTGAATAGCGTCAGCTTGCCTGCCACTATAACAGAAATTACAGACAGCATGTTCTGTAATTGTATCGCACTAAGCGCACTAACCATACCAGCAAGTGTTACAAAGATAGGCGAATCGGCATTCAGGCATAGTGGTATTATAGAGATGACATTGCCCAAGAGCATCACGACAATGGGTACTAGCGTTTTCAAATCGTGTGCAAATCTAAAAAGCATTGTATTTGCAACGGACATGTCTTTATCAACATTGCCAAAATCTACCTTTGAAGAATGTAACATACTCGAATCATTCACACTTCCAACTTCCATGGAAGAGATAGGTGAAAAAGCATTCTATAACTGTGACGGTTTGAAACTACTTGAAATGGATAATGTGGTAACCATTGGCATTTCTGCTTTCAATCATTGCAGTAATTTGAAGGAAATAGCCCTACCTCCCACAATAAAATATTTACAGAAAAATGCATTTTCATACTGTCAGAAGGTTGAAAAGATGACTATCAATAGTGATGATGCGCCAGAAGTTGGAGAAAGTCCCTTCAGTACCCAAATTTACGAGACTGCTTCTCTCTATGTAAAAGATGTCTCCAAGTATAACGACCAAATAATTTGGAAAGAATTTAAGAAAACATATCCAATTAATCCTCAGGAACTGCCTGCTGAAGAGCTTGAAATCACTTTGAGTCCTGAAACTTACACCTATGATGGAACTGCCAAGAAACCAGAGGTAACAGTTAAGTGGGAAAAAGAAGGTCAAGAACCGCTCACCATCGATGCAGGTGAATATATTGTAAGCTATAAAGACAGTATCAATGTAGGAACTGCAACTATTACCATCTTGGACAAGGAAGGTGGCTTTTATAGAATTATCGGTAGTGTGAATAAAACGTATCAAATTACGCCCAAAGCTGGCACGCTGGAAGAGCTCCTGGCCACAAAGCCACAGCCTGCAAGCGACAATATTATCTATAATACAAATTCCCAGAATCTTGTCAAAGCAGGTACCATCAAGAAGGGTATATCAGGTAGTTTGAAGTACTCTTTGGATAAAATAACGTTTGATACGGCCATTCCTCAAGGAACAGATGCCAAGGAATATACTGTCTATTATATGGTGGAAGGTGATCCCAATTACACCCCATCTGATACAACTTCGTTGAAGGTGACCATTAATCCCAGATCAACTCAAGTCTCCAGCATTTCTTTGAGTCAGAATAGTTATACCTATGACGGTACTGCGAAGGAACCTGTTGTTGCATCTGTAACTGTAAAATACAATAATATTGTCATCGATCCCAAAGAATTTAAGGTTAGCTATGCGAATAATGTCAATGCGACCAATAAGGACAGTAAAGCTCAAGTGATGATCACAGATAGTGTAGGTGGCAATTTTACTATTGAAAGTAAAAGCACGACGTTTGAGATTACACGTGCAAAGGGCAGGCTGGATAACCTGCTGACGCAAAAGCCAACTGGTATAGACAAACTCAGTTATACTGGTGAAG
>Ga0256407_10012976_pt1 | contig 11223 bp, 6 predicted proteins | sample RumenRJG_04DNA_FD_193489 | JGI IMG/M metagenome (GOLD analysis project Ga0256407, IMG submission 193489) | Bovine rumen microbial communities from Lethbridge, Alberta, Canada - RJG_04 | ecosystem: Host-associated > Mammals > Digestive system > Stomach > Rumen | place: Canada: Alberta | collected... | reverse complement strand
TTTTTCAAATTCATCTAAATAAGCATATGCAATTCCTCTATAATAATATGACTTCATATTATCTTTTGTTAAATTTATTACTTCATTTGCAACTTTTACTGTTTCTGTATAATTTTTTAATCTATTATTGCAATTACATTGATTTAATAAAACTGAATATTTTAACATTTTCATTTCTGATGTAAAATCCTTTTCATTTATTTTAATTATATATGAATCTGATTTTTTGAATTTTTCAATTGCCTTTTCAAATTCTTGTTTTTTGAAATATTCTACTCCTTCTAATTTTAATTTTTTTGCCATTTCTTCTTTTTCATTTGTATCCATTTCATATATACTTTTTATTTTATCGTGGAAATTTATTAATTCAATATGACAATTTAATTCTTTATTTTTTTCTTCTTTATTATTTTCATCATTTATTAAATTAAATATATTTTCACAATTTTCTGAATTTAATTTTATATCTTTTGATTCACCTTTTTGCATTTTTAATATTTCTTCTTCTATTTCTTTTAATATTTTATTTGAACCAATTATAAATTTAAATGAATGTTTATTTTCTGTTGTATCTAATATAACTCCATTATTAGTTGATATTTTATAATTAATTTCTATTTCTTGACCAACTTTTGGAGTAGTCATTACAAAAATTTTTCAATAATTTAATAAAAAAAAAATTATTTTTTTTAATTTAATAATGAAAGGAATTCCAATTAAAAATTTTTCAAAAATTGAAGTACAAAGGTAAAAGAATAAATGTAATAAAAGTAGGAATTCAAGAAATAATGTTAATTTAAAAAAAGATAATAATACAAATTTCAATAGTACAAGAATTCCATTTCAAAATTATCTTAGTTATACTTTTAGAGCCTATCGTAATAATGATAAAAAAACTAAAATGGATGTTAATAATTATATTTATGATTTAGATAATACAATAATGATTAATTTTGATTTAATAAAACAAGTTTTATTGACTGTTCAGTTTAATAATAATAATAATATTAAAAAAAAAGTTAACAAAATAATAAATTTGTATAATAAGAGAAAAGAAATGAAAAATAAAAAAAATGAAATTAAAGGTAAAATTTTAGTACATAATCAAATACTTGAAGAAAATAAAAGAAGAAATGAAGAAAGTTTAGAATTATATTCTCGTGAATACAAAGATCTTTATAATGCTATTGAAAAAAAAGTTTTAATTATTAAAAAATTTCAAAAGAGATATGATGAAGTTGAAGAATACATTCAAAATCAATCTAAATTTTTACCTAAATACAAAATGTTTAGAGATTTGGAAATTTTACCATTTATAATAGAAAATGAAAACTTAGTATTAATAAAAATTGATTTAATTGAAGATATTGAAAATTTAAAATTAATTATTTCAAGTGCTTTAAAAGAAAATATTAATTTAAAAAAAATAAATTACTTGTTAAATAATAATGAAAATGAAATAAAAAACAATAAATATGATGAATTAATTGAAATATATCAATGTAAATGCAATTATGAAAATAATAAGAGAAAAAAATTAAAAAAATATTTATCTAAAATCAAAAATCCATATATTTTATTTCCAATTAATAAAAAAAATTTTTATAAATCAATATCAAATAATATTACAGAGTATTTAAACTCAGAAAAAACATTAGTATCAATAATAAGTAATAATAATAAAGGTGATAATTGTATAATTTCTAATTTAAGTAGATTAACTCAAAAAAGTAATAAAGGTTGGGATATTTCTTATATTGAAAAAAAAGATGATATATAAATTAATAAAATAATAATATATTATATTTTATATTTTTTAATTTTATATATAAATATAAGTTTAATAATTATTGAAATATGGAAGAGTATTATATGCATTCTCCTAATCATAATAATTATCATCAAATTAATCAAATCCATGATTTTAATCATAAATTTAAAGAATTAATTAATAATGATAATACAGATAATACAATAAGTAATAATAAATATGGTATTTTTGAAACAAAAGAAGATGTTTTTCCAAGAGATAGAAAATCAGATAAATATAAAAAAATAAACTCAACAAGAACAAAATTATTAAAAATTACTGATAAAGAAGTAAATAAATATTCAAAACAAAAAACAATGATAAATTCAAAAACAACACCAAATTATATAAAATCATTTTTTAATAATTATAGAATCAATTTAAAAACAAAACAAATTAAATCATCAATAGAATCAGGAGTATCATTTGGTTCAACAAATGTATCTCCATATATAAAAAAATTAATAGATTTAGATTTACATCCTTATATTTATAAATGTAATCATCATTATCATAAATTTAAAAAAAAGAAGAAAATAGTATTATCAAAACAATCAAAAAATTTAAGATTAGAATCAAGTGTTTATGATTCATCACCAATATCACCAATTTCTGAAAATGAATCATCCCCTAATAGAGAAAGACATTTATATATGATTTCTGGTAAAGTTTCAAAAAAAAATTATTTTGATTATTTACATTCTTTATTTTATACTCTTCATAAAGGTTTTTATTCAGGGAAAGTAATAAATATTACAAAATATCCTAGTGGGAATTTATCTAATTTTACATCTCATTTTCAATATTATAAAAATTTAAAAAGAAAATCATCACCTGATATAATTGAAATAGGAAAGAAAAATAGTAATAATAATAATAATAGTAGTAATAATAACATTAAGATTAGTAAAAGTAAAAAAATAAAAAAATCAAGTTCAAATGATAATATTTTTACTCCTACAATTATACATTTAATTGAATGTGAACAAAAATAAAGAAAAAACTTTTGACTTTTATAATTAAATTTATAAAATTTTAATGTAAATCCAGTAATAGAAATTAAATAATATTTAATATATTTATATTAAAAAATATATATTTATTTAACTAAAAAATTACATAATATAAAATAATGTCAGAACCAATAACATCAATTGACTTATCAAATAAAGGCTTAACAGAATTACCAAAAGAAATACTTGATTACAAAGAAACATTAGAAATTTTAGATATATCAAATAATAATTTTACAGATTTAAATTCAGTAGCAGAAATACTTTCTCAATTTCAAAAGTTAACAAATTTAAACATTGATTTAGAAAATGAAGAAGATGCATCATTAATATTACAATCATTGAAATATTTAAAAGTTTTAAATGGACAAGCTACTGATGAAGAAGAAGAAGAAGATAATAATAATAATGAAAATAATATTAATGAAGAAAATGATGAACCACTTCGTCAATCAGAATTAAATCAAAATGATCAAAGTTATAATGAAAATGAGAATAAAAATAGTGAAAATCAAATTGAAATTCCTGAAGTAAAAAATTCTTCTTTACAATCTGAAATTAATAATTTTAATGAAATTGTTTCTAATATCAAAAAATTTTATGAAAAACAACCTGATGAAGTTAATAAATTTAGTGAATATTTTCAAGATTTTTTAAAATCTAAAATTGATTATATTAATGATATGATTAATAAAAGTACTCCTAAATATTTATATGCTTTAAATGTTTATCAAAGTATATTAGATATTTATTCTTTTTTAAATCAAAAAGTACATTCTATATTAAAAGAATTATCAACATTAAATAAGTTTAATAATTCTAATTTAATTTTAGATTCTCTTGAAAAAATTGAAGAATATAGAAGTGAAAATGAAAAGAATATAAATTCAATTGTTAATCAAATGAATAAAGGAATAACTGAATTAAATACAAATAGAAAAAATGATAATATTGAATTATCAAAACAAGTAAAAAATTTAACAAATGAATTAAATAAATTAAAAAAGAAAAATAAAGAATATGAAATATCAATAAAGACTTTGCAAAATGAAAATAAAAGTTTATTTGAAAAAAATAAAATATTAAAAAAAGATAATGATAAATTATCAGGTAATTTATTTAGAAAAGCAAATAGAATGATAAGAACAGAAACAAATGGAAATAGAGAAAGTAATAATGAATTTTCTCCAAGTGTACAAAATAGTATTTTTGATTTAAAATCATTATTTGAAAATCCACATGAAAAAATCACACCATTAACGACAAATACAAGAATATTAGGAAAAGGTACTTTAATTGAAATGATTAATGATATTTATAAAACAAAAATAATTAGTGATAAAAAAAATATGCAAAATAAAATCCCAAAATATACTATGGAACAACATTTATTTAATTATCTTAAATCAAAATATGGTTTAAAGAAATTAATTATTGAATGGGCTATTAATGTTTTAAATGGTATTAAATTATATTCTAAAGAAAATGGTGAAATATGTTTATTTGGTTTATTATTAAGAAATGAATTAGATGAAAATTATTCTATTCAAATATTACATAAAATAAAAGAAACAATTAAAAAATTAATTAAAGAAATTGTAAATAATAATAGTAAATATGAACAAATTATTAATGAAAGTATTTATATGGATGAAACTTTATGGAAAACAATTGCAAATATTTTATATAAAGATGAACCAAAATCAATTGAACAATTAATACAAAAAATAGAAGATTTTATTGAAAGTAAAATCGAAAATGTTGAAATTTTAATGCAAATAGGAAAAAAAATTTTATTAAGTGATTTCTTAAATTTAATAATAATGTTTAATTTAAATATTAGAAAAAATTATTTAGCAAATTTAGTAGAAATTTTTAGAGAAGTAGATGAAGGAAGATATGGAATAATTACAGGAGAAAGTTTTGTTGAAATTATTCAAAGAACTAATCTTTATAATCAAGATGATATTGAATCAAAAGTACAAAAATTATTAGAAATTGTTGATGAAAATGAATATAATCATATTAGATTTACTGATGTTGTTGATGCTTTTGATAAAGAAATAGTTGAAGATGAAAATGGAAAAAAAATGAAAGCACTTGATAAAATTGCATTAGCAAAATAAGAATAATTTTTTTTTCATGTTTTTTATTTAAAATAAATAAGTAATTGATTTTAATTCAATTATTAAATAGAGTAAAATATTTTTTTTAAATGAAAATAAAATCAAATTTAAAGATCTTCATATTTATCATTTTTATTATCATCTTCTTTTGTATCTTTTTTCTTTTCATTCTCATTTTTATTCTCTTTAACTTTTTCCTTTTTAACATTTTCCTTAACATCAACATTATTACTAGAATACTTCTTAACAAATTCCATCAAATCATTTAAATTTTTATCACCATCATATTCTATAGGATTAGATTTTTTTCCTCCAGGATAAAATTTCAAAGTAGGAAAACTATTAATTTTAATACCTTCAACTTCATTTGCATATGCATCAATTTCTGCAATAACAATATTTTCATTATCCTTTAATTTTTTAGCTAATTCATTATATACTTTACCAAAAGATTTACAATGGGAACACCAAGGAGCATAAAAGTTAACAAAAACATCTTTTTTAGTATTAATAACATCTCTTTTAAAAGTTTTACCAACAATTTTATATACATTACCTTTATTACTTTTAGGTTCTTCTTCACTTTTATAAACAACTTCTAAATCATTATTTTCCCAATCTTTTACAAATTTTAATACATTTTTTTCATTAATTTCACCTTCCATATTATATTTCTTAATATCATTTCTAGTATCAGCAATTTTAACACAAGGTAATTCATTTTCAGAAACTCCAATATATTCTGCTAATTTTGTTTCTAAACCTTCTTTTACTCCTGTTATAACAACTTGAATTTTATCTTTTACTTGATCTGCAATTTTTTGGAATATTTTTTTTAATGAATTATAATGTTTATAATTTGGATCTACATATAAGAAAAGACCAGGTTGATTTTCACCAAAAATTAATTGTGATGCTTGTTCATTAAATTTCATTATTTTTGGTCCTGAACGTCTTGTAATAAAATCCTTTATATGATTTGCATTTAAATCTTCAGTTAATTCAATTTGCTCTTCATATTCTTTATATATTACTACACTACTTTCTTTTGCTTCAAATTCTTTTATTATTGATGAATCTTTTACTAATCCAAATTCTAATTCTTCATCATTTCTTGCTACTTTATTATATTCTTTTATTTCTTTTTCTTTTGTACCAAAATAAATTATTGATATTTCATTATTTTTTATAAATTTTTTTATATCTGATACTGATTTAAGTTCTTTTGATGGTGAACTTGTTCTTTTTCTTATCCAATTTATTATATTTTGTGATTTTCTCCTTCCATTATATTCAATTATTGAATCTTCTATTAAAAGAATTGTTGTTGGGAAACCTTTTATATTATATTTTTCAGATAATTTTTTATTTATTGTTGCATCTACTTTTGCTAAAATTATGTTTTCTCCTTTTAAAATTTCTGCGGCTTTTGTATATTCGGGAAGGAAATTTCTACAATGTTCACACCAAGGTGCATAAAATAAAACCATTAATGTATCATATTTTTTTACTGCTGATAAGAATGTGTCATCTGTTAAAACTAAAACATTGTCTTCTGATTGTAATTCTTCTGAAGAAATAAATGTAATGAGAATTAAAATTATTATTGTTAAAGTTCTCATTTTTTTTAATTTTTTGAAGATTTATTTAAGTCTATTTATTTATTTATTTATTATTTTATTTTTTTAACTTAGTTTTGGTACAAAAAAATAATAAAAAAATTAAAAAAAAAATAAAAATATTAAAAATTAATAATGGATTACCTTAACAAATTCGGTAATATGTTAAATAAAGGAGTAAATGTAGTAAAGCAACAAATCCAAAAAGTAAATCAACCACAAACAAACACATTTATGAACCAAGTAACTTATACAACTCAAGATTCTTCAAATGAAAATCAAAGCTTAGGTCTTCATGAAGATAAAACACAATCATCATCATCAATGAGTGCATTTTTAAATTCTTCTCCTTCAAAAACAAATAATAATTTAAATCCTTATCCAACAAAATTTAATAAACCTGCAAATCCAGATCAAAATTTTTTAAAAGATTTTAAATTAATATATAATGAAACTAGAATCGATTGGGATAATTGTATTATTAAAATAGATGAAAATGAATTTCAATGTAAATTATTAGTTACAGCTTTTAGATTGTATTTAATTCCTAATTTCATTACTAAAAAAGAATATCAAAATCTTTTTCCAAATAATTTTTTTTCTTTACCTCTTCATCAAATAGATTCAGTAGAAAAAATTTTAGATAAATTTAAATCATTTCAATACACACTTCAAATAACAATGAAAGATCAAAGGATATTTCAATTAATATTTAATTTAGGTCAAAATGAATCATTATTAGGAATATTAATAAATTTAATATCAAATAGAGAAATGGCAACATATTCATCATTTGCAGTTAAATACAATGACAATAATCCAATATATAATTTACCAAATATAATAAATGGTTGGACAATATATAATCCACAAAAAGAATTTGCACGTCAAGGTTTAGTTAATTTAAAATCAGAAGGTCAAAATTTATTATTAAGAACAACAACATTAAATGAAAATTACTCTTTATGTGAATCATATCCAAAATTTTTAATAGTCCCTGGAAAATTATCAGATCCTTATTTAAAAGCTTCAGCTGCTTTCAGAACTAAAAATAGAGTACCAACATTATCTTATTTTTATAATAATAATAGAGGAAGTATATGGAGATCTTCTCAAACAAAAGTTGGTTTAACTAATCAAAGAAATGAATATGATGAAGAATTATTACATTGTATGAAAAGAATAAGTTTAAATGAGAGAATTTGTATATTTGATGCAAGACCTTATTTATCTGCTTATGCTAATAAATTAAAAGGAGCTGGATTTGAAAATGTTGATAATTATCCAGGTGCTGAAATTCACTTTTGTCAAATTGAAAATATTCATACTGCTAGAAATGCTTTAAATAAAATATATTCTTTATTAAAAAATCCAAAATTTTCAGAAAATAATAAATTTTATTCTAATTTTGAAAGTTCTGGTTGGATTGATTTTATATTTATGTTAATTAAAGGTTCTATTCAAATAGCTCAAAGTGTTAAAGAAGGAAATACAGTATTAATTCATTGTAGTGATGGTTGGGATAGGGCAAGTCAATTAACTGCTTTTTCACAATTTTTAATTGATCCATTTTACAAAACTATTTTAGGTTATATTACTTTAATTGAAAAAGACTTTTTATCTTTTGGTCATCAATTCAGAGCTAGAAATGGTTATTATTCAAAAACTGAATATAATGAAAATCAAAATTCTCCTATTTTATTACAATTCTTAGATGCAACTCATCAATTTTTAGTACAGTATCCTATGTATTTTGAATTTAATATGGATTTTTTAATTTTTATTGCTAATAATATTAATAGTGGATTATATGGTACTTTTTTATATAATAATGATAAAGAAAGAGAAATGAAAAATGCTAAAGAGAAAACTATGAGTATTTGGACTGAGATTTTAAAAGATATTAATAAATATAAAAATCCTTTTTATGAAAAAAAAACTTTTAATGATTTTTTCTTAACTCCTCCTTTTAGTATTCATCAAATTAGATTTTGGGAAGAATTCTTTATGCAAAATACACAATTGAGTCTTACTTTAAGTTATGATAGTTTAGTTAATAAATATCATAAAAATTTCTTTAATGTTTTTGGGACTAATAAACAACAAAAAAAAATTATGTCTACTTTTATGTTAATGAATAGAGAAAAAATTGACTATGAAAAGGAAATAAATAAAAAAAATAATCAAATTGATAATTTAAAAAAAGCTTTAGAATTAATTATGATTAAAAATAATCCTTCAAAAGAAATTATAGATTTATTAAATGAAAATAATCTTCTTAAAAAAATTGGTGATGAATTTGGAGGAAAGTTTAAATTAGATGAAACTAATACAAAATATGAATTTAAAAAAAATGTTAATATGTTTGATGGATTAAAACCTTCTTCTGCTGAAAAAAAAGATGAAAATATTAAAAACAATAATGATACAATTGAAGAAAATGAAGTTAAAAATAGTGAAACAGAATTATATCAAAATAATAATCAGGATACAACTCAAGAAAATAATTTAGATAATCAACAAGAAATTATTGATACAAATTTAAATAATAATGAAAATAAAAATCAAGAAACAAATTATAATAATAGTGAAAATATAAATCAAGATACAAATTTAAATAATAATGATAATAATAATAATGACAATATAAATCAAAATATAAAAATAGAAGATGAAGAAAAATTGGATTAAATAAAAGATATTTAAATAATAGAATAAATAAAAACAACAAATAATTTATATAAAAATGTATTAATTTAATTATAATTGTAAAATTAATCTAATATCTTTTTCATTTTATCATAAACATCTTGTTGTAAATTTAAAATAGAAACAGCATATTCATTAATTTTATTAACATCATGACATCTTTCATTTTTTTCAATAAATTCCATACATTCCATTTTTTTATTTAATTCTTTTTCAATTTCATTTTTTAAAGAATTAATCTTTTCATTTTTTTCATAATGAAAATTAATATTATTAATTTCATTATTATATTCTTTAATTTTTTCATTATATGATTGCATTAAAAATTTACCTTCCATAAATAAATCATCACCTTGTGATCTTTCTTCAAGAACAAATTTTAATTTATCAATTAACATTCCAGCATATGCATTTCTAGTTAAAATAAATTCAGAATCTTTTTCATTTACTTTTGAAATTAAATTTGATAATTCTGTTTTATTTTCATTTTCTTCTTCTAAATCTTGATATTGATAATAAGATTGTAAATTAAAAAGAAGATTAAAATAAAATTTTTTATCTTCTTCATTATCATATTTTTCATTAAATTTATTTTCATTAAAATCAATTATATTTAATTCTTTTTTATTTATTGGTTCTGTTATTTGATTAATGAATGTTATTGTTTTTTCTTTAATTGCTATATTATAATTTAATATTTTATTATTGCATTTATTATTTAAATCAAATGTATCATTAATTGAACATGTTTTAAAAGTATTATTAAATTTTTTTTCTATTTGATTTAAATTTAACTTTAAATTATTTTGAAAATTCTCTAATTTTTCATGAGTTTTTGTTATATCTGAAATATTTCTTAAATTTTTATATATTAATTCTAAAAATGATAATTCTTTTATATGTTCTTCCTTATCATTTATTTTATATTTCTCATTATTTGTATAATTTGACTGAATTTGATTTTTTAAATTTAAAGAAGTAACAAATATAAAAATAAAAAGAAAAAATCCAATTTTATTTGAATACATTTTATTTGATTATCATATTTATATTAACCGTTTTATTATTTTTTTGACTTAAAATAAATATATATTAACATTTAAAAATTTTAAAAAAAATAATTAACAAAATAACAAATATAAATTATTTTTGTTTTTTCTGATGAATATTATACCCAATAAGAAAAACAACAGCCAATATAATACAAATAACTCCAACAACAATATATGAAACAGCCAAAAAAGTATTTTTTCCTCCAAAAGCATTAACATTACTCAAAACAAAATGTTTCTGTCCACTAAAAGAAGCAACATCAAAACGATTATTAATAATTAATTTATAATCCCCAGGTTCCAAATCCTTATGAATCCTCCCCCAAAGTTTCCTAAAATTAGGTAATCCAGAAGGTCTCATCCAAACAATAAAATGTTCATCAGTCATATCAATCCATTGTTTATCCCTATCTCCATTTTTATATTTTAATTCTCTATCAGCTTTCCATGCAATATTAGTACTATCAATTACAATCTTATTTCCATTTGGATCTTTTAATTCAAATTCATCTTTAAAGAAACTTTTAGCAATTAAACCACATGGAACTGCAACATCATCTTTATCTAAATCTTTATCAGTTATACTTTTTGTAACACCCATATCATCATTTGTTATTACAGGATCACAATCACCACTATCTTTTATTGATTTTAATGATACTGTTTTTCCTTTTAATTGATCATCACTTTTAGATTTTACATATCTTCTATGATTTTGATAGAAATTATTTATTTGATAATATACCATTACATCTTTTTCAATTTTTTTATCTATTTTTATTGTTGTTTCACATTTATTATTTTCTTCTGTTGATTTACATTCTTTATCATAACGAATGCTTACTTCATGAATTTTATTTGAATATATTAAGATTATTATTCCGATTATTATGA
>Ga0256407_10012974_pt1 | contig 11223 bp, 7 predicted proteins | sample RumenRJG_04DNA_FD_193489 | JGI IMG/M metagenome (GOLD analysis project Ga0256407, IMG submission 193489) | Bovine rumen microbial communities from Lethbridge, Alberta, Canada - RJG_04 | ecosystem: Host-associated > Mammals > Digestive system > Stomach > Rumen | place: Canada: Alberta | collected... | reverse complement strand
GGAAGTAATAGAAAAGAAAAAAAGTATCTAAAAATATGTTCTTATCTTTAATATATTAATAATCGTATAATTTTGTTTTTATAAAGACACTAAGAAAGATTTAATAACTGGGTTACTAATATATTTATAGGTATATTTAATAACATTATTAAAAAAGAAGCAGAAGTTATTCCTATAACTGAATTATTAATGGCGTTAATTAGTGATATATACACCTATAACTATAAGATTGATTATTTATATAGATATTCTTTATAAAATCAAAGTGTTATTTATTTATTGTAATAGATGGTTGTACACAAGAACCACCCCAGCCAACAAAGTCATTGTTAATTGTGCCGTTCATATTGCATCTAGATACTGATGTACCGTTATCTTCTTCTGTCTCTATTGGAGATCTAGTCCAACAATATCCACTGAATAGATTATTAGAATTAACAGAATAATTTGCGCCTGACACTCTAACGTAGTCTGTTGTTTTTATAAGTCTATTTGACAAAGCTTGCTCGTTATATTCTTTATAGCTTAATAAAGTTACATAATCAAAAGTGTTTTCGCATTCTAATCCTGAATCTGGAGTAGCGGTACTTTCTTTAGAGTTATCAACTTCCATAATAGTGAGATTGGATTTATTGAATGCAAAAGAACTAGAGATAAAATCATTATTTAACCACTGTCGGATGTCACTATATTTATAGTTATTAGAATAAATAGTTTTTTCATCTATGATTCTAGTAGAACTATTTCTATGATATCTTTGTACATCTAATAATTTTTCACTTACAAGATTATATTGATTAGAAGATTCTTTTAGTATTTTCCATGATACTGGTTCTACTTTAAACCAGTATGTCTCATTTTCTATAAATTCATCTCCATTATCAAATTTTCTAACAGACAATAATTCATGCGTATTTAAATCTCTTGCTAGTCTAGCAGTCTTTTTAACATAGTATTCATGATTATAGTAATAGTAGTTGTTAAATCTAGTTGGAGATAATTGTTCTAATTTATCAATAATAGCAGGTTCATTAACATTTGATTGAGGATACATTCCGTATATAACTTTGTTAACAGATAGAGTAGGTGTTACTCCATGAGTGGAGTTCCATTCACTTTCTTCTATATCAGTCATATATCTAGAATAGATGTATGTAGTAATATCAGGATTAATTGTTAATGTATATTTTGGATTTGTGGAAAGTAGATTACCATTTTTATCATACCAGCCTTTAAATAAGTGATGCTTATTATTTATTGGTGAATTAGTAACAGTATATTCATTTGGGTTTGTCTCACTAGCGTAGACATTAATTAAACCCTTTGACTCGTCTTCACTGATGGTAATGAAATTGCTCGACCACTTGGCAGTTAAACTAATGTCTCCGGTCATGCCGGGCATAATAAAATCAATACGGTTTCCGTTATTGTCGAACCAACCGCTAAAAACAACACCATCTTTAGTTGGTCTGACTAAATCAAAACTACTCTCTATATTATAAGTTGTTTCATATTCTTCTGGCATTGTGCCACCCTGTAGATTGTAGTCTATGTTATATGTTTCAACATTCCACTTTGCTTCTAACTCGATATCTTGTTTAACAACATCAACATTAAAATCCCACTTCATGTTATTAAAGTTCCATGATTCTAAGTAATAACCATTTTTAGTAGGGTTTGATGGTTTAGGAACCAAATTTCCAAAAGGAACTTTAATTGAATCAATTTCAGATCCACCGTTGGAGTCAAATGTAACTGTGCAATAAGTAATGTTATTATTTCTGCTAATAATTGCAAAAGAAATAATTGCTCCTATGGTTGCTGATGATAAAAGTGACAGTAAAATTATTTTTCTTGTTTTAACTGAGTTCGCCATATCTTGTCTGAAACAAATTGCATCTCCATGAATAAATATTATACCTTTTTTCTTACTATTTTTAATTAAATATATGATAATATTTGACTGAAATGAATTACAAAGAAAATAAATCCGAACTTGTATCTATAATTGTTCCAACTTACAACTGCAAAAAATATATTAAAACAACGATAGGCTCTATTTTGAAACAAACTTATCGCAATTTTGAGATAATTGTAATTGACGACTGTTCATCAGATGGTACAGTTGACTATATTTTATCACTTAAAGACAATAGAATTGTTCTTTTAATTAACGATAAACAATCTGGTGCTGCGTTTTCTAGAAATAGAGGTATTGCTGCTGCTCGTGGAGACTATATTGCTTTTTTGGATGGTGATGATATTTGGTATGAAACAAAACTAGAAGAGCAATTGCTCTTCATGAAAACAAATGGCTATTTTTTTTCGTGTACTGATTATGATGTTGTCAATGAAAATGGTCTTCCGCAAAAGATTGTAGTTTCTGGGCCAAAGATTGCTAACCACAAAATGTTTTTAAAAACAGATTATATTGGTTGCTTAACAGTTATGTATAAAAGGGATATCTATCCTGATTTAGCCATTCCAGATACAATTTATAAACGTAACGACTACGCTTTGTGGATCAAACTATCAGAAAAAGCTAAGTGTTTTCGCTTAAAAAAAGTGCTAGCGTCTTATCGTAGAACGTCTAGTTCTTTATCCAGCGGGAAAAAAAGTAAACTTGTAAAATACCATAAAGAAATGTTTGAAAAATTATATAATTTTGGAAAAATAAAGTCTACTTATTATGCCCTTAGGAATGTCTTTTATTATTTTTATAGAAGAATCAAATACTTCAAAAAAGTTAAGACTCGATAAAAAATGAGAAGTATAACGAATAAAACGATAAAAGCTAATTACCAACAATAAAATAGAATTTTTATGAAATTAATTAAGATATATTTAGCAATTTCTGCAAATATCGGTTTAGTAGTTGCAAATCATTCGCAACACGAATGTGATAATTGCTAAAAGAATTGCAAAAATTGCCATAAAGATATATCTAACAAAAGTGTAAAACCATTGCAAAATATAACAAATCACTATATTGTATAAGGAATACTATGGTAAAACATAGTAAAGTAGATTTTTTATATGGAAAACACATTTAATATCCCAGTTTGTCTCTTTTTGTTCAGAAGAAGTGAAACACTTCCTCTTATTTTTGATGTTTTAAGAAAAGTTAGACCATCGAAAATATATTTAAGATCTGATGAAGGCCGTACAGTTGACGAAAAAAAAGAAGTCTCAAAAGTTCGGAACCTGGCTTTAAGCCTTATTGACTGGGATTGTGAAATAATAAAAGATTTTGCTTCTGAAAACCGCGGAGTTTACAAAAATATTGGACTTGGTGCAATAGAGATTTTTAAGCATGAGCAAAAATGCATTTTTTTAGAAGATGATAACTTACCGAACGAGTCATTCTTCAGCTATTGTGAGCAAATGCTTGATTTTTATGAAACTGATCAAAAAACTTTACTAGTTTGTGGTACAAATTATGGTGGAGATAAGTTTATTAAATGCAAAACTGATTGCTTTAGAGTGAAAGCACTTCTTCCTTGTGGCTGGGCTAGTTGGTCTACAAAATTTACTAAGTATTATCCATTGTTACTGGAGGATGTAGATTTATTAGATTTTGAAAAGAATTTCTTGAGCAAATATAAAATGAAAGCTCTTGGTAAGCAGCAATTGAAGTCGGTAAGATTTGAAAGAAACAAATATTTGAAAGAAAAGAAATTTAATTCGTGGGACTTTCATTTAATTGAATGCATTATGATGAATGATTTATATGTTATTTCCCCGAAGATTAATCTTATAAGAAACATTGGTGTTGATTCGTTTAGTACACATAATCAAATTAATTTTAAAAAATATAAGAGAGACATTATGACAAGAAGATTTTGTGAAGTCCCCACATTCTCATTTGATCACAAGATAAATCCTTATATTGATAAAAAAGAAAACCTTAAATATCAAAAGTTCTGCGATAGAATAATTTGCAGACCATTAATTTTAAGGATAAAGGGGAAGCTGGCTTCTATTCGAAACCGTATTTTTAGAAAGCAATGATTAGTATTTTCAAAAACTTTTCTTCCTTGCTTGTGCAAATAGGCGATTCAATAAAGCGCAACAAAAATAATCTTTTTCGTGCTTTATTAGGTGTTTTAATATTTGTAGTCATTCTTTTAAATAGTGGATATACCTATACATATTTGATTGAAGATACTTTCTATCAAACTATTGTTTTAGTTGTTTCAGTTATTGTTGTCTCATTTATTTATATTTTTACAAACGGACCTTCTTATATCGCTGGAATGATTAAAAGAAAAAAACCATCATGGATGATGGTGGCATTATTAGCGTTTGCGTTCAGTGCTTTTTTAACCATTTTTACATCTAACGAGATGAGCTCCCTAATGATGTATATGTCGTATGGATTGCGAATATTTGGAGCGTTTGTCATTGCAAGACTTTTCAATTTTGATAAATTTATTAAATTCTACCAAGTAATCATTTTTATCTTAACACTGTTTGCAGTTATTATCTTTCTATATACATTTATTACCGGTATTGATTATTCTATTTTTCCGGTATTTTATTCTGGAAAAGGTAGAGCATTTTACAACTATTTCTTTTTATCTTTCCAATTTGGTGAAAAGAGAATGCAAGGCGTTTTCTGGGAACCAGGACTTTTCGCAACCTTTTTACTTCTTGCGTTAAGTTTTGAAATTATGTTCAGAAAAAAAATACGCAAATTGTTTTTCTTTGTTTTTCTTATTGGATTAATTTTAACGTTTTCAACTTTTGGCTACATTTGTCTTGTTCTTGTATTAGTGCTTCTTGTAAATAAGAAGGTTGAAAGATTTTGGCTTGCTGGACTACTTTATTTTATCTTGTTTGGAAGTGTCGTCTCTTTTTTAGTCTTCTCGAATGATATTATTCCATTTTTGTCAAAAATGTTCCCTGATGTATTTGGAAAGTTGGAACAAAAAGGAAAAATAATTATTTTTGGTGGCGATAGGCTTAATTCAATCGTATTTGACTTTGAGTGCTGGCTAAAAAAACCGATATTTGGTAATGGTATGTCCAAAATGACAGAGTATTATACTGAGGCAGCTTTAACAAAGGATATCCATTCACAAACATCAACTTTAACATATTTTCTTGCGGAATTCGGTATATTAGGCCTCACGTTCCCAGTTTTTTTATTGTTTGGTCTATTTTTTTCCAAAAAAATCGAATTTGAAAATAAATTTATTTTTGCAATTCTTTATATTTTGATTTTATTTAAAGAACCTCATCAAGGCATTATTTTTGATTACGTTTTTATGTTTATACTGGTAAAAGAAGGCCTTGACAAGGACTCAAAATCTTTGGTTTTTGATGAATTTGATGAAAAGAGCGTTATTAAATCAATTACTAAAAAAGATAATGATTCAATCATGAAAAGAAATGTTTTGATGTCTTTTCTTATTAAGGGTATTTCGCTTGTTTTAGGATTTTTCTCTTACCCTCTTTATTTTCGTTATTTTAATAATGAAAGCGTCCTAGGCATATGGCTAACTGTTCTTTCTCTTATGGGCATGATTATTACTTTTGATTTAGGACTTGGCAATGGATTAAGGAATAAACTTGTAAAACCTCTTTTGGATAAAGATATTAAAAAACAGAAAGAACTAATAACATCAACCTATATTTCGAGTTTTTTGATTTCGTTGACCATCTTAGCTATAGCTTCAATTCTTATTTTCACTATTGATGTTAACTCATTGTTGGGAATAACTTCGGATATTATTTCACCTATGACATTAAGAATTTGCCTTTTTATTGTGTGCGCTTCTATTTGTCTAGAGTTTTCATTAAAAAATGTGACTGTAATCCTTCAAGCACTCCAGAAGCAAGCCTTTGCAAACCTATTTGCTTTACTTTCCACTGTCTGCCTTATGCTTTTTGCGGCCATAGTCAAAATTCAAACGGATGAAGCAAGACTTATAGGTATTTCTATTTTTTATTTCTGTATTATTAACTTGCCTTTATTGGTTGGAACATTTATTGTCTGGAAAAAATATTTCCCAGAATATAAAGTTAGCAAACGAGACTTCACTAAATCTGCAACAAAGGAAGTGATGACTCTAGGCATTGGTTTCTTTGTTATTCAGTTAATGTTGCTTGCTATTAATTCTACAAACGAATTGTTGATATCTAATTTTTATGGTTCAAATGTTACAGTAATTTATACTGATTATAATAAATTAATCCAGGTTGTTATTTCTTTGTTCGCTACTATAACCTTGCCATATTGGTCAATGGTCACCAAAATGAAAGAAACAAATGACATTGTTGGCATTAAAAAACTTATTAAGAGGTTAATGATCTTTGCATCTATTTTTGCTGGTTTGTTGGTGTTAATTGGTGTTTTCTTCCAACCTTTATTGGATATTTGGCTAGGCGATAAAACAATTGTTGTAGACTATAAAATTCTGTCGTTCTTTTTGATGTATGCTTTGTTTTGGATTTTATCGGTATCGTTTAGTGCGATTGCTAACGGACTTTCAATAATCAAAAAACAATTATTTTTGTATATTTTTGCAGCCGCAATTAAGATTACAAGCGCTATTATTTTTGGATATGTGTTCAAGAACACCTTTGGATGGGAATACATTGTTTTAGGTAACGTATTAGCGTGCTCAGTTCTTGCAATCGGTCTGCCTATTATTTGCATTACCGAAATTAGGAAATTTAAAGGAGCGATAAATGAAGACAAGTAAGAAGACATATTTTAATAATATAGTTGTGATGGTTTTAATAGTTGCCTTTCACGTGATTGCTCTATTTTCAAGTCCTTTTTTCCTAGGGCCTAATTACTCAAAGAAGGTTTTGATTGATGATTATTGCAAGAATAATGGGTATGGTAATTCTTTAATTATAAAATCAAATATCAGTCATGAAATGTATGATTATGACGATATTGTAAATGTTAAAAACAACCATGATTCTGAATACAATACAATTCTCGGAATATCTTTTAATAACGCACTAGTAAACGGCAAAAACGTATCTTTGGTTGGCACATCACAAAGTAAATCTGATGGTTATTATAATAACTACAGGATTTATTCAGAAAACAGATGGGGCAATTTAAAAACAGATAACTACGTTTATATTCCTCTTTCAATGGTACCAGATTTTGCTAGCGACCCCAAATACGTTATAAACGAAAAAATAGATATCATTATCAATGGTACACTTTATAATTTTAAAATTGGAGGAGTTTACAGTAATACTGTAACGATTAAAGGATGGCAATCAAGGGGCAATTATTTTGATAGCACTTTCAGCAATTGCATATTCGTTAATGATATGTTTTTGTCTGATAAATTTGATTGTTTATTTCAAATGTTCTCATCAGATTCTGCTGAAAGTGGGAATATATTCGATAGATTTTCTGCTTCTGTTGATAATGTTGGAGCTTCGATAACGCAATCTAAAAATCTAAAAGAAATCAAACTTCTTAATGATTTAGTGTTGCTGAATAAAGATAGTAGAAACAAGCTAGTTCAAACTCTAGTCATTGTTTTTTCTTCAATTGTTTTCTTGTTAATCTTGTGCGCGTCTATTTATTTGTTTAAGGTTATTAACTTTAATTCAGCAAAGACTCTAATTGCGTCTTTTGTTTGGTGTGCTGGCTACTATGCCTTATCTTGTGTTTTTCTTTTAATAATAAAAAATAGAATTTTTAGTATTTTAGGTTTTAGTGCGCATGGTGCTAATAATGCTATATTAAATATATTGGCGATATTTTTTATCCTTTTCTTCGTCGCGATTTTTTTAAAGACATTTTTGAAATATAAAAAAGAACCGCTCAGAGAAAAAAGCAAGCAAAGTATAATTTTTATTACTAAAGCAAAATTCCCTAACGAGAACGCATTTTCAACTTATATTAACGGCCTTGCTTCAATCTATAAAAAAGCTGGATTTGATGTGATTTGTATCGGGAATGGTTATACAAAGCAATACCAAATTGTTGAATCACATTTTTGCAAATATGTTTCCATTCGCAGTAATAAAAAATCATTTATTTCTAAAATTTTCTCTCAACTATTTTTTGAATCTAGAGTATTTCGTTTTTTAACAAATAATTTTGATGACCCTACACATATTTTCTTTAGCAGTGAATTTTCTCAATACTTTTGTAGTAAGATTAAAAAATACTATTCTGACAGCAATTGCGGCTGCTCATTTATCATTACTGAAGAATATACTAAAGATGAATTTGAAAACTACAATTTATTATCTAGAAGATCATTAGCTAATAATCGTTTTTTCTTAAACAAATATTATGATAAAGATGATTCTTTTATTGCAATCAGCAGATATTTACAAAACAAGATTTTAAATAGAAAAATGAAGTGTGTTTATGTTCCGTTCTGTTTTAATTTTGAATTTGTGGTTTCTGCAAGAAAAAATGAGATGAAGCACGACGGCATAAATTATATTTATTGTGGTAACCCTGAAAATAAGGATTTATTGCCGACTATTATTAATGCATTTTCTAGCTTAGGTGATCGCACATATAAAAATAATATTCATTTAGAAATTGTTGGAGTTGATGAAGAATGGGCCACAAAACATGGCGTTTTAACGTATGATAAAGAGATTATTACATTCCGCGGTAGACAAAGCAGAGAATATATCTTTAATAAATATTCTGAGTGCGATTATTCGGTTTTATTAAGAGATGAGAATAAAACATTCGCAAAAGCTGGTTTTCCAACCAAAATAAGCGAATCTATGACTTTTGGAGTTGTTCCAATCACTAATCAAACATCTAATTTGTCTGATTATTTAAATAGTAGTAATTCGGTAATTGTTAATGGTCACGAAATAAAAGATTTTATTAATGCTATTGATGATTCTATAAAAGAAAAATCCAAGCTTTCTTCTAGAAAGAAATCCGCAATAAAAACCGCAAGCAAGTACTTTAATATTGAAACCTATAGCGAAGAGTTACTAGACCTGATAAAAAAATAAAATATTATTTTTGACTTTTGATGAGTGTTGTTCCTATAATGTCGATGTATGAGTAAAATATCCAGCTATTTTAAGACACATTTACCTTCCTTAACGTTTTGGCTCGGAAAGAAAAAATGTATTTTATCGACACTTTTTTATCGTAGGTGTCCAATTAAATGGACTTTAAAAGAATATAAAAAAAGATTTGGTGTTAAATTAAATCTTGATGATCCAAAGTCTTTCTTTGAAAAGATGAATTACATCAAACATTTTTATTATAATGACAAAGAAACTATTTTGTCCGATAAGTATAACGTAAAAAAAATTTTAACTGAAAATGGAGATGGTGGAGTTGTCACTAAGGTGCTTTATCATACAGATAATATCAGAGATTTAAAAAAATGGTTTATGAAGAATAAAGACACTTTCAAGAGCTTTGTATTTAAGACAAGTCATTCTTGTGGTGATATCTTTATTTATAATAATGGTAAAATAACCAGAAAATATGGAATCAAAATTAAGAACATCAATTCTGTTTTTCGTATGCTTAAAACGGCGTTGAAGTATAATCATTATTACACATGTTTTGAAAGCAATTACAGATATATTAAACCACTTGTTTTCGTAGAAGAATATATTGAAATGAACAATAGTGTTGAATTTGAATTTATGACTAATTATGGGCAGATAAAATTTATAAATGTTGTCAACAATAGACAGAGCAAACAAAAAAGTGAACTACTATATGATCCACTTTGGAAACCAATTGGAAATAATATTAAGCCTATTTCTGCACCTTCAAAAGTCGAATACATGAAAAAATTCATTACCAAATATGCATCTGATTTTCCATTTTGTAGAGTTGATTTTATTGAAAATGGGGATAAATTATATTTTTGTGAATTTACTTTTGTAAAATCTGGCGGCATTGGGTCCTTTGGCTCTGCTGAATTAGATAAAGCCATGGGAGAATATCTTGATATTTCAAAATTGCTTAATGAAGAAAAGTAACTATTTTTATGAAAAAAATACTTATTATATGCCATTTAAAAGAAAACAGGTTTGATGGACAACAATCAAAAACCAACGATGTTATTTTCTCTTTTAGAAAAAGAGGATATGACGTCGACATTTTGAATTATGGCCACTGTTCTTCTTTTACACTTATTTTTAAATCATTAAAAAGAATAAGGTCTCATAGAAATATCTTAATGCTACCAGGTGGGAAAAAAGCGTTGTTTTTATATGCTTTCCTATCTAGATTTTTTAAGAATAAGAATTTTTATTATTTGGCTGTTGGTGGTTGGGTTACTGATTTAATTCAAAGTAAATCTTCGAGAAGAAAATTAAAGCCTTTGAAAAAATTTAAGAGTATAGTTTTGCAAAACAAACAATCGGTTGAAATTTTTAGCAAATATGGATTCACAAACGTCTGCTTTATCCCTACTTTTTCATCGAAGCCACAAATAACCGATGAGGAGTTTAGAAAAAGTCTAATTAATTTTGATAATATTAATCAATATCGTTTTTGTTTTTTTGCTAGAATTGAAGAAACAAAAGGCATTTTTGAGGCATGCAATGTTATTAAAAGATTAGCAAAAGAAAATTACAATGTTAAACTCGATATTTATGGTCAAATTCAAAAGGAAGAAGTGAAATCGAAATTATCCAATTATTTGGATGAGAACATCAGTTATTTAGGCATTCTTCATGATGACTCTGTTAAAACTCTATCTACATATTACTGTATGCTATTTCCGACATATTATAAAGGCGAAGGAATGGCCCATTCAATTATTGAGTCATTTATGGCAGGACTGCCTGTAATTGCTTCTGATTGGAAATTCAATTCTGAATTAGTTAAAGAAAATGAAAATGGATTCCTTGTTAATCTGGATAATCTTGAAAACAATTTATATGATAAAATTTTATATGCTATAAAACACAGTGAAATCGTAAAAAAGATGAGATTTACATGTTTTGAAACATCTAAAAAATATAATTCTGAATCTGTTTTGAAAACATTTATTGATACTGTCGATAAATATTATTAACTTTGTATTTGGATATCTTTAGTAATTGATAATGAAAAATCACATATTAAATTATTGATCTTTTATAATTTGTTCTTATATGGATAGTTTAGTATGCCTAAAAGATATCCATCTTGACAATGTGCGAATATTCGGACAAGGTGTTCGAAAGTTCGTACACTCTAATTTATATACTGTTTTATAGATAGTTCCTTAGGAAGCTTCTCTGACCACG
>Ga0256407_10012972_pt1 | contig 11228 bp, 8 predicted proteins | sample RumenRJG_04DNA_FD_193489 | JGI IMG/M metagenome (GOLD analysis project Ga0256407, IMG submission 193489) | Bovine rumen microbial communities from Lethbridge, Alberta, Canada - RJG_04 | ecosystem: Host-associated > Mammals > Digestive system > Stomach > Rumen | place: Canada: Alberta | collected... | reverse complement strand
GAATTAGCATAAGCTCAATATCGCTTCTTTTTGCAAGCCTATCATATATTCTTAGGCCTGTTGTTCCTTCCTTACCATCGATAAATACCTTATATTTCATATTAGCTCCTTAAAGCCTTTATTTGTGCTTCTACAGATTCTATTGCAGAAGCTCCCTGGCTTGTTCTTTTGAACGTACATCTTTCAATATTAATTTCTGGATAAACATCCATATCAAATAAATTAGAATATTCCTTAAATACCTCTAAAGGAACATCCTCTAAAACTATATTCTTATCAATACAATATGCAACTAAGGACCCAGAAATCTTATAAGCATCTCTAAATGCCATACCCTTTTTAACTAAATAATCTGCTAAATCCGTAGCATTAATAAAGCCCTTCTTAGCTGCATTTCTCATATTTTCTTTATTTACCTTAATGGTTTCAAGCATTGGCTTAAAAATCTTTAAGCATTGATTTAGGGTATCTAAGGAATCAAAGATAGCCTCCTTATCCTCCTGCATATCCTTATTATATGCAAGTGGAATACCCTTAAGCATAGTAAGTAATGTAATTAAATCACCATAGACTCTACCCGTTTTACCTCTTACAAGCTCAGCAATGTCTGGGTTTTTCTTTTGGGGCATGATGGATGAGCCTGTAGAATAGGCATCATCAAGCTCAATGAATTTAAATTCCCAGCTACACCATAAAATGATTTCCTCACTAAATCTAGATAAATGCATCATAGCTATAGATGAGGCTGATGCAAGCTCAACTGCAAAATCTCTATCAGATACACCATCAAGTGAATTTAATACAATTCCATCAAAGCCAAGATCGGCTGCAGTCATATTTCTATCGATAGGGTAGGTTGTACCAGCAAGGGCACAAGAGCCTAAGGGAGAATAATTCATTCTTCCCTTAGCGTCAATAAATCTTTCGATATCTCTTTTTATCATAAATGCATAGGCAAGCAAGTGATTTGCGAAGGTAATAGGCTGTGCACGCTGAAGGTGTGTATAGCCTGGCATTACCGTATCCTTATGCTTTTCTGCTAAATCAATAATTGTATTTAATAATGCCTTTAAATTTAGAATTGTAGAATCTGCCATATCCCTTAAATGTAATCTTACATCTAAGGCAACCTGGTCATTTCTACTTCTTGCTGTATGTAATCTTTTTCCAACCTCACCAATTCTTTTGGTTAGCTCAGCCTCAACAAACATATGAATATCCTCAGCCTCAGGATCAAGCGTAAGCTTACCCTCCTCTATATCGGATAATATATCGGTTAAGGTCTTTATGATAAGGATAGAATCCTCTTTCGATATAATTCCCTTCTCCCCAAGCATTTTAGCGTGAGCCATAGAGCCTAAAATATCATCCTTAAACATAACTCCATCAAAGGAGATTGAGGAATTAAAATCATTTACTTCTTTCTTTTCTTCCTTTTGAAATCTTCCAGCCCACATTTTTGCCATAGGGATTACCTCTTACTTTCCTTGTTTTTTGATTTTTTCATTAACCATAGCCTGTACTCTTACAGGAAGTCCAAATAGGTTAATGAAGCCAGCAGAATCTGCCTGGTTATATGCACCACCATCATCATCGAAGGATGCAATATCCATATTATGTAATGAATATGGAGATGTAATCGATGCAGGGATTACATTACCCTTATATAATTTAACCTTTACATCACCAGTTACAACCTCTTGTGTCTTATCTACAAATGCACTAATTGCCTCTCTAAGTGGTGTATACCAAAGTCCATTGTAAACTAAGTCTGCAAATTTATCGGCAACAGTCTTCTTAAAATGAGATGTTTCCTTATCTAATGTAATCGATTCTAGTAATTCATGAGCTTCATATAAAATAGTTCCACCTGGAGTTTCATAAACACCACGGCTCTTCATACCAACTAATCTATTTTCAACGATATCGATAATACCAACACCATTTCTTCCACCAATCTCATTTAATTTCCAAATAAGATCTACAGAATCCATCTTTTCACCATTGACCATTGTTGGAATACCCTTTTCAAAATGGATTGTTACATATTCAGGCTTATCTGGTGCTTGTTCAGGTGATACTCCAAGCTCTAGGAAGCCTGGCTTATTATATTGTGGCTCATTTGCAGGATCCTCTAAATCTAAGCCCTCATGAGATAAATGCCATAAATTCTTATCCTTAGAATAATTTGTTTCTCTTGAAATCTTAAGAGGAATATTATGAGCTTCTGCATAATCGATTTCCTCATCTCTTGATTTAATATCCCACTCTCTCCATGGAGCGATAATCTTCATATTTGGAGCGAATGCCTTAATCGTAAGCTCAAATCTTACCTGGTCATTACCCTTACCTGTACAGCCATGACAAATGGCATCTGCACCCTCAGCAAGTGCAATCTCAGCAATTCTTTTTGCGATAATAGGACGAGCAAAGGATGTACCTAATAAATATTTTTCATATTTAGCTCCAGCCTTCATTGTAGGATAAATAAAATCCTCAACGAATTCCTTATTTAAATCCTCAATATATAGCTTAGATGCACCTGTCTTAAGTGCCTTTTCCTCTAAGCCCTCAAGCTCTGATTTTTGTCCTACATTACCAGAAACACAAATAACCTCACAGTTATCATAATTTTCCTTTAGCCAAGGAATAATAATGGAAGTATCCAAACCTCCAGAATACGCTAAAACAACCTTCTTAATACCTTTTTTCATTTTCAAATTCCTCCTTAAAATCCATTTTAGCATAAAAAAAAGTCTCTTTCAACGAAAGAGACGCATGTATGCGCGGTACCACTCTAATTGCTAAAATAATATTTAGCCACCTCGAAATCCCTTAAAGCGGGAAACTTTCCTCTAAAGAAACGCGTTCAGCATTTTTACTTATCCTGCTTCCACCCACCAGGACTCTCTATAAAGGCTTATGTGCTTACTCCTTTTCTTATCACAGAAGACTTGCTTGAGTAATAAAAAAAGGACTATATTAGTCCCGTTTTTATTTGGGACTAATAATTATGAATCTAAGACTTAGTCCCATAATTATACTCAAGTTTATTTTATTAAACTATCTTTGCTAGGGGTATCTATTAAGGAACCGGCCCAAAATAGATACTTCTATTATAATCCCATAGAGGCATATGTCAATAAGAAAAAAGAGGTTAAAACGTTTTCAAACTATGTTATTTAAACATTTAAATTATTGTTTTCCCGAATTAAATATATTAAATAGGATTAAAAGTGAAATTTTCAACCATATTCTTTTTTTATATGGATTTCACAATTCCTTTGTGATACAATACTTCCGGTGATAAAAATGGATAATTATTTACAGAAAGCATATTGCATGAATCAAACGGTAAGAATCTATGCAGCAATCACTACAGATATTGTTAAGCATGCGGAAGAAATTTTCAATCTATGGCCAACAAGCTGTAGTGCACTTGGTAGAGTATTAACTATGGCTGCAATTATGTCATGCACATATAAAAATGATGATTATTTAACTATAAAGGTATTAGGAGACGGACCAATCGGTAAAATTATCGTTGGTGCAAATGATGGTAAGGTTCGAGGATTCTGCGAAAACCCTGGAGTAGATTTAAGATATACTGATGGCAAGCAGGCAGTAGCGAAGGCCGTAGGTGCTGGCCAAATTGAGGTCATTAAGGATTTACATATGAGAGTGCCATTCTCTTCTTCATCAGAAATCATTTCTGGTGAGATTGCAGAGGACTTCACCTATTATTTTGCTAAAAGTGAGCAAATCCCATCCTCTGTAGGTCTTGGTGTATTATTCGATAAGGAATCTAAGGTAAAGGCTGCAGGTGGCTTCCTAATTCAGGTCATGCCAGGCTGCAAGGAGGAATATTTACAGAAATTAGAGGAAAAGCTTGCGAATTTAAAGAGCTGCTCTACTATGATTGATGAAGGATATTCTGCTGAGGATATCATAAATGAAATTACGGGTGGTGATTACCAATTGCTTGAAACTAAGGAATTAAAATATGAATGCACATGCTCTAAGGAAAGATTTGAGCGTGGTCTATTATCCTTAGGTAAGGATGAGCTTATGGCTATGATCAATGAAGACCATAAAGCAGAGATAAATTGTAATTTTTGTAACAAAAAGTATATTTTTTCGGAAAATGATTTAAAAAGTTTAGTTTTAAAACTTACAAAATAGGTAGTCGTTTTTTGAAACTGTTTCGAGCTTTTAAAGTTTGCTGAAAGTGGCAAACTTTTCTTTTTTTCCACAAAAACAATGCTATAATGCAATTGAATTTCAAAAACACATAATTTCACAAAATTTTGTGCTTTTATCGCATTTCAAACAAGATGAATAGATTTTGTCTATTTTCTTATAAATTTTAGTAAAAATTAAGAAGGTCTAGAGGTGTATACTAGAAAGAAAGCGCTTTTGAGGGTTATTTTTTAGCAAATTTTAGGAAAATTTAATATTGAGTAGTAGAAAAGTAAATATTTGGCAGTACAGAAGTAATTTTTTATAAATTGGGAAATGAAATAAATGATTTAAAAAGATACGGGAAAAGAAAAAAGAGGAGACAAACATGAAAAAACTTTTTAAAGGAATTTCTATCGCAAGTATTTTAGCACTAACTGCAGTATCCGCTGCTTCTTGCGGAAACGCAAAGGCAGATGTTTTAGATGAAAACATCGACACTCAATTAAATGCAACATCATTTGGAAATGCAACAACTGCAAATTCCATTGACAATGGTAATATTTTCCATGCTTGGGACTGGTCAATGACTACAATCCAGGCAAACCTAGATTCTATTAAGGCAGCAGGCTTTACAACGATTCAAACATCACCTATGCAGCCTCAAAAGGATTACTGGGCAGGTAACACATCAAAGGATGCATGGTGGAAGCTATATCAGCCACTAGGATTCTCTATCGCAACAAAGAATAACGCACTTGGTACAAAAACACAGCTAAAATCTATGGTTAGCGCAGCTCACAATAAGGGCTTAAAGGTAATCGTTGACGTAGTTGCTAACCACTTAGCTGGTTCTTATGATCATTTCGATGCGTCTATTAGAGAATATGAGCCTGAAATCTATGGTTCTAACGGATACCTATCTGGTGGTGCTAAGCTTCATTCAGAAACATATAACGGAGCAAGCAATTCTTGGTGTACAACCAATGGTAATATTGGTTTACCAGATTTAAATACACATGATTCTCACGTACAGCAAAGAGTATTATCCTTATGTAAGGAATATATCGACTGTGGTGTAGATGGATTTAGATTCGATGCAGCAAAGCATATTGAAACAGATAATGGCTCTGAGCCTTATGGTGCATCCCAATTCTGGCCAACCGTAATCAATGGTACTACTGCTTATGCAAAGTCTAAGGGCAAGGCTACGCCTTATTACTATGGTGAAATCCTAGATACTTGTGGTGATAATAGATCTTATTCTTGGTACACTAAGTACATGGACGTTATCGACAATAAGACAGGTAACGATTTAAGAAAGGGATACAATAGTGGCTATCCTACAGCTCAATCTGCATATTACACAACAAATATGCCTGGTGATAAGGTAGTTGTTTGGGCTGAATCTCACGATACATACGCTAACGATTCTAAGGAATCTACTTATGTATCTACATATAATATCAATAAGACATACGCAATTATGGGTTCTAGAAATGGTGCTGAGGCATTATACTTCGCAAGGCCTACAGATGGCGCATGGGATTCTTGTTCAACTAAGCTTGGTGATAAAGGCTCTACAGCTTACACTTGGAAGCAGGTTGAGGGTGTTAATAAGTTTAGAAATTACTGGGGTACAGCTTCTGAATATGTAGCTAACAACGGCGGTTTCGCACAGGTTGTAAGATACAATTCTTCTGAATCTGGTATGGTATTAGTAAGCTCTGGCTCTAACTATTCTGTAAGCAATGTAGCAGTTCCTTCTGTTATGAAGAATGGTACATATAAAGATTATGTAACTGGTAATACATTCACAGTATCTAACGGTAAGGTTTCTGGTACTATCGATAACCAAAGTGGTATTGCAGTTCTATATAAGGATGGCGGTACTTCTAATTCTGGTTCAAATTCTGGTTCTAATACTCCTACAGTTCCATCTACAATGGATAAGAACACAGTATACTTCTTAAATACAAAGAATTGGTCTAACGTATATGTATACGCTTGGAAGGGCAATGGCGGTTCTGGTAACCAAAATTCTAATTGGCCAGGTGTTAAGATGACAAATACTGGTACTAAGATCAATGGTTATTACTTATATTCTTATACTTCTACTAACTTCTTAGGAAAATGGGAAAAGGTAATCTTCTCTAATAATAATGGTAGCCAAACTTCTGATTTAACTGTATCTCTTAACCAATATGATGCAGCTGGTAATGTAAAATTATATACTCCATCTGGTTCTAATAATGGTTCAAATTCTGGTTCTAACACAAATACAACAGACAAGAACACAATTTACTTCATCAATACAAAGAAATGGTCTACAGTTTATGTATATGCATGGAAGGGCAATGGTGGTTCTGGTAACCAAAATTCAGCATGGCCAGGAGTTAAGATGACTAAGACTGGTACTAAGGTTGGCGGATATGATTTATATTCTTACACTTCTTCTAACTTCTTAGGTACTTGGACAAATGTAATCTTCACTAATAATTCTGGTAGCCAAACTAAGGATATCACAATTTCAACGAACTGCTATAACGCAGCTGGTACAGCATCTACTTATACTCCAACTACAACAACGAATACAAACAATACAGTAAACAATAATGTAATCTACTTCATCAACACAAAGAATTGGTCTACAGTTTACTGCTATGCTTGGAAGGGTAATGGTGGATCTGGTAATCAATTATCTAAATGGCCAGGAGTTAAGATGACTAAGACTAGCAAGAAGGTTAATGGTTATTATGTATGGAAGCTTGAATCTACAAATATCCTAACAAATTGGGAAAAGGTAATCTTCACAAATGGTTCCGCTCAAACTAAGGATATTACAATTACAACTAACTGCTATAACGCAGCTGGTACAGCTTCTACTTATAACGGATAAAAAAATAATCAAAACTAAGGATTGGACCTATTCCAATCCTTTTTTTGTACAAAAACATAGTTTTCCGTTTCTTTTCAGCTATTTACATGTTTCTTTCAAAAAATAATCATGTTATAATTAAAAATAATAAGTATTTTTTCAATCACATAAAAGAAAGGGTGGGGAGTATGAAACAATACGAAAAACCAATATTTATTGAAGAAGAGTTAGAGCTTGTCGATGTAATCGCTGTATCTAATGGTGGAGATGGTGCTGATGCAGCTTCAGTCAGCGCTGATGATCTATGGATTTAAGGGGGAAAATCGATATGAGAAAACTATTTAAAACAGCAATTTTAGGCGTAAGTGCGCTTGCGTTACCTTTTGTTTTCGCAGCTACAGTAAACGCAGAAGGTCCAAGTGATGCACAAGCAATTAACACAAAGCTTGAATATCAAGTAAATGCAAATAATAATTCTATGCGTTTTATCAGTACAATAGAATTAAATGGTAGAACATTAGATGATATTACAAGCATCGATATGGATTTTAGACTTACCCAAGGAGAACAAGTCCTTGATTCAGTTACACAAACAACTACTACTGTTTATGAATCTATTTCTGGAGAAAATGGTAAAGAAAAGGTTGATGGTACATACTACGCTGTAATAACCATTACAAATATTGATTCTAAGGCAGGTTGGAGAATCACTCCTACATTCACTTATAACTATAAGGATAGTTCTACCGAGAATGTAAGTGCTTCTGCTTGGTTAATTGGTGGAAAGAGACAATATTTTGTACAAGCAGATACGGATTGGGGAACTGAATTATACTACTATATGTATAAATCTGAAATAGAACATAATAAGGCATGGCCAGGTGAACAAATGCATCTATATGATGCCGATAATAATATCTACTACTTTGACTATATGCCTTCTGCTGGTTATACAACAGTAATCTTCAATAACGGAAACTTTGAAGGGCATAAACAAACAGCAAATATGCCAGTTTCTTCTGAATATAACTATTATCTTCAGCAGGATGATAATGCATTTGCTCACGCAACTCCTACTCATGATGGAGTAAGTGGACATGATGCAAATGGACATTGGTCTTGCTCTACTTGTAAATATGATTATGTTGGACATACATTAACTGGAACAACAAACGGAACCACAAGAACTATTTCTTGTTCTGAATGCGGATATAGTGTAAGTTTTGACAGAACCGTTTTATATGTAACAAGAAATTGGGACGATTGGACAAATTTACATGTTCATTGTTGGTACAAAAACGGCGAACAATCTGTCGCTTTAGATACTTGGCCAGGAATTAAAATGACCTACGATCACAACAACGAATTTAATCAAGAAGTATATAAAGTAACTATTCCTGAAAACGCAGAATGGATTCTCATTAATAATGGCAGTGACGAAAAGAAAACAGTAGATATTAGATTATCCGATTACGAAAACTACAATGCTTTCTCTTTCGAGTGGAGAGATTATGCAAACCAAGTAAATGGTTATCTTTATATTCCTGAGGATCATCAAGAATAACATTCAAATAAAGGCTTACCTTTAGGTAAGTCTTTTTTTCATTATTTTTTCACAAAAACGCTTGTTTTTTTTCATTCTTTTACACACCCTTTTCATATTCATTTCACTGTTATTTTATGGTACAATTAACCAAAGGAGTTTTTTTGTATGAAAATAAAATTTATTTTATTTCCATGTCTGATTGGTTTAATAGCTTTATCCTCTTGTAACAGCAATACAAAGGACACTACCAAGACGACCAAGGAAGATGAAACGACCACCACTTCTGTAGAGCCCTCTATAGAGGTACCAACTACTACTTCCATAGAGACTTCAACTGGTATTGAAACAACTACTACGGAAGAAACATCAACATCTGGTGTATCCAATGGTGGATCATACGAAGATGATGATGAATGGGGAGAATTACATACCTAAAATTTTTGGGTAAGAAAAGACAAAAAGGAGAACAAAACATGAAAAATTACGAAAGACCAGAAATTAAAGACATCAAAGTAAATTTAGAAGACATCATTGCTGTATCTAACAATGGTTCTACTAGTGGCGGAGGATCTAGTTCACTATCAGATCTATTCAGTGGTAAGTAAGAGGTAGTCTATGAAAAAGATCAAATCTCTTATACTATTTTCAACTGTATTTGCTGCAGCTGGGATTAGTTGTGTTGCAGTAAATGCAAATGCATCATATGCAGATACAATAGGTGTATCTCTTGAACAACAAGAGAATACACAGGGAGACAAAATTCGTTTTATCAGTACAATGACTCCAGTAACGGATTTAACATCCATTACAAAAATTAATTTAAACTTCACTTTATCTAAAGCAGGAGAGTCTACAAAGAATGCTAGCATTACTACTACTTCTGTTTATGATGAGGTTACAGGTACAAACGGTAAGAATAAAGTATCTAATACTTATTATTCCGTTTACACATTAACAGATTTAGCTGAATATCAAGGATGGAAGCTAGGTACAACATTTGAGTATTTCTATGCTGATTCAACAACAGAAACTACAAATACTGTATACTATGAAATTCCAGAAAAATTCAGTGTAACATTAGGTAGTGGATCATTTGAGGAATCTTCCTCTATTGCTGATTGCTTTACTGCAAGCTCCATTGAAGATGGTAACATCTTCCATGCGTGGAACTGGCACATGTCAGTAATTGAAGAAAATTTACAAAACATAAAGAATGCAGGTTATACTGCAGTTCAAACATCACCAATGCAGCCTCAAAAGGATTATTGGAGTGGTGGAGACACTGCTAAAGCAGGTTGGTGGAAGCTATACCAGCCGCTTGGCTTCGTTGTCGCTCCAGATGATTGCGATAATGCAATTGGTACAAAGTCTAATTTACAATCTATGGTTACTAAGGCACATAATATTGGACTAAAGGTAATCGTAGATGTTGTTGCAAACCATTTAGCTGGTAGCAAGACACAATTATACGCAACAACAAATGGTTACCCTGGAGTTGAAGTATACGAACCAACCATTTTTGGTACTAATGGTACTGTTGCTGGCGGAGCTAAGCTTCATTCAGAGACATCTAATGATGCTACAGATAGTTCTCATACAACAAATGGTGCTATTGGTTTACCAGATTTAAATACTCATGATCCTTATGTTCAGCAAAGAGTATTATCTCTATTAAAGGAATACATTGACTTAGGTGTTGATGGATTCAGATTTGATGCTGCTAAGCACATTGAAACAGATAATTCCTCTGAACCATGTGGTGCATCACAGTTCTGGCCTACCGTAGTTGGTGGTGCAAGAGCATATGCAGAAGGCAAAGGTCAAGAAATTTATTGCTATGGCGAAATCTTAAATGGCTGTGGTAGTGGTAGAAGCTATGATTGGTATTTACCATATATGGATGTTATTGCAAATAAGTGCGGTAATGAATTAAGAGCAAGCTTCAACAGTGGAACTGCTGCTGCATCTAGCTCTTATAATCCAACAAGCTATCAAAGTGGAGAAAACTGCGTCGTTTGGGCTGAATCTCATGATACATATGCAAATGAGGAGCATGAATCTCCAGATACATCTATTTATAATATCAACAAGACTTATGCAATCATGGGTTCTAGAAATGGTGCTAAGGCATTATATTTAGCAAGACCAACAGATACTACTGGTACTTCTGCATGGACTAGCTGCCAAACTAAGCTTGGTGCTAAGGGCTCTGATGCATATAAGCTAGCAGAGGTTGCTGCTGTAAATAAGTTTAGAAATTATTGGGGTACAAACAATGAATGGTTAGCTAATAATTCTAACTTCGCTCAGGTAGTACGTTATAACGATACTGAATCTGGTATGGTATTAGTAAATGCATCCTCTGGTACATCTGTATCTAACGTTGCTGTACCTGATGTTATGAAGAATGGTACATATACAGATTTAGTTTCAGGTAATACATTTACTGTTGCTGGTGGTAAGGTATCTGGTACTATGGCATCTTGTGGAATCGCAGTATTATATTCTAGTTCTGGAACTGGTGCTGTATCTATCGACGATGACATTGAGGATTTCTTCTATACTGAAACAGCAACTGCTACATATACAATTAAAAATGCAGTCTCTGCAACATTAACTGTTGAT
>Ga0256407_10012971_pt1 | contig 11229 bp, 8 predicted proteins | sample RumenRJG_04DNA_FD_193489 | JGI IMG/M metagenome (GOLD analysis project Ga0256407, IMG submission 193489) | Bovine rumen microbial communities from Lethbridge, Alberta, Canada - RJG_04 | ecosystem: Host-associated > Mammals > Digestive system > Stomach > Rumen | place: Canada: Alberta | collected... | reverse complement strand
AAATTAAATGAACAAAAATTATTAAACGAACAAAAATTATTAAATGAACAAAAATTAATTGATGAAAAATTACAACAAAAATTAAATGAGGAAAAATTAAAAAAGCAAAAATTATTAAATGAACAAAAATTCAAAGAACAAAAATTAAATGAGGAAAAATTAAAAGAACAAAAATTATTAAATGAACAAAAATTAAAAGAACAAAAATTAAATGAGGAAAAATTAAAAAAACAAAAATTAAATGAACAAAAATTCAAAGAACAAAAATTAAATGAGGAAAAATTAAAAGAACAAAAATTATTAAATGAACAAAAATTAAAAGAACAAAAATTAAATGAGGAAAAATTAAAAAAACAAAAATTATTAAATGAACAAAAATCAAAAGAAGAAAATGAAAAAATAAAAGAATTAAAAGAACAAGAAAAAAAAATAGAAGATGAAAAAAAAAGGGAAGAAGAAGTAAAAAATAAAAAAAGTATTGTTCTACTAAAACTTCAAAAAAATAAAAAAAATGAATATAATATGAATCAACAAAATATTGTTGAAGATGAAAAAGAGAAAAATAAAAGGAAATCTTTTAATCTAGGAAAAAATAATGATATATCAAATTCAAATATCAAAGGGGATGAACTTTTTATAAAAAAAAGATTACCTGATTCTACAAAAAAAAATTTAGAAAACTCATTTCCTGAAAATAACATTAATACTGAAAATTATAATAATAATCAAATGAATTTACAGGGAAGTATTATTACTTTTATTACAAAAAAAGATAGTTTAAAAAAAAGAGAAAATAAACAAATTCAAGATACTATGCAAGAAAAACAAAATAATAATATAAAAGATGAAGATATAAAAGATATGAATTTTTATAAAAAAAAATCAAATAAATATAAAAATAATAATAGATATGATACAAATTTATCTAATTTCAATAATAATTTAAGTGAAAGATCAAATATTAATAATAAAATAAATAGAAATAATGAAGGAAAAAACAAAAAATGGAAATGTGAAAATTGTGAATTAGAATTTGATGAATTTGTTCCAAAATGTACATTTTGTGATAAAGAATCACCATATTTTCAAAAATATAAAATTAATGAAATGGAAGGATACTATCATAATTCAAATATTTCTGAAAACAAAAATAATGGAATTAATCAAAACAAACAAAATTTAGATATAATAAGTCAAAATTTTAATAATTCAAATATCCAAAAAAATAATATAAATAATAATTTACATAAAGATAATAATCCAAAAAACAATAATAATAATTTGAATAATAATAATAATAAACAAAATAATAATAATGGAAAAGAAAGAATTGATTTTTTTAAACAAAATCAATCACAAATAAATAATAGTAATAATATTTTATTAAGAAATGAAAATAATAAAAAAATAAATAAAAATGATTTAAATAATATTAAAGAAAATGAAAATAATTCTCTAGATATTAAAAAAAAGGATATAAAAAGAATAAATAATGAAATAAATCAACAATTAAATCCAAAAAAAGAAATAAACCAAATATGTGAATTTTGTAGTAAACCATATAAAGATTTTTGCCTTTATTGTTATAACAAACAAAAACAAAATGATATAATACAACAATATCAAAACAAGTCTCCACAGCCAAAAAGAAATAAAAATTTTCAAAAAAGAATAAAATGTATTTATTGTGAATCAGAGATGTTTTATGATAATAAATGTGCTAAATGTGGGGAAATTGCAAAATGGAAATGTTCAAAATGTCAAAATATTAATCCTATAACATATATAGAATGTATTAATTGTAAACATGGGAAAGATAATTGAAAAATCTGGAAATTTATTTATTAATAAAAATTATAAAAATAATTATAAATCTAAAATAAATCATTTAATAAAAAAATTAGTTTTAAATTGATTAATTCACGCCCAAAAATATGTAAAACTATCAACAAATAATAATATATAAATTATATTATATTAAAATATAAATATTATTATAATAACATTTACAAAAAAATTAAAATTCATTTGCCCATTTACTATCATATTCTTCATTATGTTCATCTTTTCCATTATTAATATTTTGATATTTAAAACTTTCTTTATTAATTAAATAAATAAAATCTTCTTGATTTTCATAAATAATTTTAGAATAATCTTCCTCAATATTTGCTTTTGGAATAAATGGTGCAGTTAATTTAAAATCAATTAATTTATCCCAATCAAAAGATTTAAAAAACTTTTCTTCTTTAACTTGAGTAAAACTACAAATTCTTTCCTTAACTTTTTTTTTTAACAAATTACTAATTAATTCATTAACTTCTTTAAAACTAGAAGAATTAATAGGAAAAATTAAAGGTTGATTAACAGTTTCTTTATAAATTTCAATAATATCTTTAGCATCATTTCCAAAAGGAAATTTTCCATAAAAAATTTCAAAAAGTGTAACTCCAATAGACCAATAATCACAAGACATAGAATAACCTTTTCCTTTTAAAATTTCTGGAGCAATATAATGAGGAGTGCCAATAACAGTTGAAGTATAATCTTTACATACTTTTGCAGTACCAAAATCAATTAATTTTAAATATCCATTTCCATCTATCATTATATTATTTGGTTTTATATCTCTATGAGCTATCATTTTATTATGTAAGTAATCTATTGTTATTAAAAGTGATGCTATGTAAAATTTTGTTTCTTCTATATTGTGAATATTGTGAACTTGACGATTTTTTTTTAAATGTTCTTCTAATGTTGTTCCATTTATATATTCTATTAGAAAAAAACAAAAATATTCATTTTTTAATGTTTTTACCATTTTTACTATAAATGGATGATCAATTGTTAACATTATTCTTCTTTCATTTACAAAATAATTAGCTAACATTTTTTGTTTATTTACTGCAATTCTTGATACTGCTTTTATTGCATATACATTTTTATTATTATGAACTAAATATACATTTCCAAATTTTCCTTTTCCTAAAAATTTAATCATTTTTAAATTATCAAGTGAAATATCATCATCTTGTAAAGATAATTTTTTAATTAAATATTTTTTAGTATTTTCATCAGTTAAAATTAAACTAAAATCTTCTTTTGATAAAATATAACAAACTACTTTTTTTCCAACTGCAATTACTGTTGCAGTTCTAATATCATCTGAAGTTAAAATTGCCCTTTCTCCAAAACAATTTCCAGTTTCTAAATGTCTTAAATATTTTCCATCTTTTATTATTTTTACTCTTCCTTTATAAATTAAATAAAATTTAGTTCCTTTTGTTCCTTCATTTACTATAACATCTCCATTTTTATATTTTTCTTTACTCATTTTTATTGCTATTTTTTCTAAAGTTTTTTTTGATAAACTTTGAAATAAATAATAATCTTGTAATTTTGATATTCTATTAAGTAATTTTACTGGATTATTAGGTTTTGATTTTATATTATCATAATTTCTATTTGAATCAATTCCAACTGTATTTTCTATTACTTTTGAAAATTCATCTATATCACATTCTAAAGAAATTAAATCTGGTTTTGCAATATAATCTTCTGATATTGTCTTTTCTTTATCATATATACAATCATAACCAACAATTTCATTTCTACTTGCAATTTGAGTATTTTTTTCTTTATCATGTATATTACCATCTAAAACTATAATAATTCTCCTATTTGAACTATTTGATTCTATTAATGGATTTACTATAAATTCATTTTCCTTATATAATTTAATAATAAAACTATTAAATATTATTTCAAATAATGAATCAAATATTATATTTTTCATTACATCATTTGCAGTAATAACACTTTTAAAAATAGATAATAAAATTTTATCTCTATATTTATCATTACCAAAAACTTCTTTTAAATCATCTCTTGTTAACATATAACAAATTGTATATTCTTTAGCAATAACATCCATTGATCTTGGTACATCAAATAATATTGCATTTTGTCCAAAATATTCATTATCTCTTAATACTCTTAATTCCTTTTTTTTAATTTGACAACTAACAGAACCTTTCTTAATAATATACATTGAATTCCCAGTTTCATTTTTTTGAATAATTTTATATCCAGTTTCAAATTTAACAGTTGTTAATTTTTCAGTTAAAATATATTTAGAAATACTATCTAAAGGTTTAAAATAAGATAAACTATTTAAAAAACTAAATCTATCTTTATATTGATCATCAGCAATTCTTTGTAAACATTCTCTATAAACATAACCATCAAGAACTAATAAAGTAATTTTTTGAATTGATTTAATTGTATCTTCTCTTTTAGTATTATTTAATAATGAAGACTCACCAAAACATTTCCAAGCTTTAATTTTTGTTGGTATTTTTTTACTATTAAAACATTCTAAAACTCCTTTTGAAAGTACAAAAAAAAAATTCCCAAAATCACCTTCTTCATAAATTGTTGTATTTTGTGGAAAATCATATGAATAAAAATTTGATATTATATAAGAGATAAAATCTTGATTCATTGAATTAAAAAGAAAATGAGTTGATAATAGAGATTTTAATTGATTTATTATTGCAATATCAGTTACTAAGTGACCTTCTAAAATATTATTTTGATTATTATTTTGGATATTATTATTTTTTTGCTTTTTAAAATAATTTGCTGTTGGGGAAAAAGAACTTTTTGGATAAAAATTTGTATTTGATATATTTCTTGATGTATTTGTATTTATTTCATTATTTAAATTTTTGTTTGATGATACTCTTTGGAAAGAATGATTAAAATTTGTTTCTGATTCAGTTGATTTTGTATTGTTGTTTAAATTATTATTTTTGTTATTTATATTATTATTTGTATTTCTAGCAACAAAGGAAATTTCTATCATTTTTTCTGCTGTTAATGTTAAATTTGGAATAACTGTCTGATTTTTTTCATTTGATTGACTTAAATCAATTATATTATCGAAATTTTTTTTGTTACATGCACATTTAGCTATTATTTTATAATATATTTAGAAATAATAATTTACTACATCTTATTTCATTTCCCATTTTAAATTTATTTAATTTATTTTTTAACATTAGAAATAAATAAATATAATTTAATGAATTATTTCAAAAAAAATTATAAGATTATTGAAAAGAAGATAATTGATATTTATTTTGATAGGAGATTTGATGTTAAAATTTTCATTTTAATGAAAACAAATAATTTAGTAAATAAATTTTTTGATTTAAATTTTTATTATTTATTCTCAATAAAAATTTTTAAAATATTATGAATCAAATTATATTAAAAAATATAGATTATAAAAAATATATAAAAATAAAATATAATATATTATTAATGATTTAATATATTATATTATAATAAATTAACTTGATAAAAAAAATTTCATAATTTTTATATCTTGTTTAAAATAAGATAATTTTAAATAAAAAGGAAAAATAATATTGTAATAAAAAATAATTAAAATTAAATTAATTAATGGAAATATAAATTAACTGATATAAAGATATTAATAAATAAAATAAAAATATTTCATAGAATCAAATTAAATATATTATGAATTTTTGAAAAAGTAAATAAAGTTAAAAAGTATATATATTTTAATTTGAAAAATAATTATAAATATATAATCAAACTTAAAAAAATTTTAAAATAAAAAAAATCAGTTTATTTATACTCACACTTATAAATCATAAATAATAAAATATCAATTGATCTTACTATTATCTTATAAATTTAGTATGATTTATATTCTTTACTTTTGTGAAATACTCTTTTTTCCAAAAAATGTTTTATATTTTTTATTTGAAAAAACCTTTTGTGGTTTAATAATTTCTGTTAAAAAATTATCTTTATAATTTAAATTACTAGATGAGTCCTTAATATTTTTTTTTAAATTAATAACATTTTTTATTGATTTATTTCTATTTTTATTTCTTGATAAATGAAAATAATGAATTCCCTTTAAATCTTCAAGCATTTTCAACCCTTGTTCAGATGAAAAATCTTCTTCTTCTTTTGCTTTAATTAAAACTTGATTTAATGAATAACTTAATTTATGACTGAAAAATTGATTAGGAATTCTATAATTATTTTTAAATGAATTTTCAATTTGTTTATTATTATTCTCTGTTTCATAATTTTTAAATGAAATTAAACTTTTACTTGAAATACTTTTATAAGAATATAAATTTGGATTTTTTGGAATAACTTTTTTATTTAAATTTAATTTAGCTAATTTATAATCTAATTTTTTTCTCAATTTCTTCATTAATATTTTTGTTGTTTCAATATTTATTGATTTAATACCATTTGGAAATTCACTTATATTATTATAATTTTTTGTATTGATAAATGGAAAAGAAAATTCTTTATTTTTTTCTGAATTATTTTCATTTGTATTTTTTATTAAATCATTTTTAAATGATTCAAATTCATTTTTATTAAATTCTTCATCGGATTTTGAAAAAATAAATTCATTTAATATTATATTATTTTTTTTAATTTTTAAATTCTTATATGATGATTGAATTTTGTCTTTTATTTTATCAATTGATGGATATAAATTTTGATTTAAATATTTTTGATTAAATACTATTTTTTTATTCATTTATAAATAAATTATTTATTATTTATAATATTTTATAAGAAAATAAAATATTTATTATTTCATTCTTGTTTGATTGTTAAGTTTTGATATCCAATATCACTATTACTTCTTTTTACTCTAAATAAATTAATTATTTTAATATAATTTCTTGGTGAATTTTCTTTAATTTTAAAAAAATTTTTTTGACTTTTTACATTTTGCGGATTTGATTTTAAATTTTTTTCTTTTGATTTTTTTAACATTTTCATTTTAGCATTTTTATTTCTTTCAACATATGGAGAAATATAATTAGCTATTACTTTAATTATTTTAGTTCTATTTTTTATTTCTTCAACATCTTTACTTATATTTTGAAATAATTTTCTTTTGCTTTCTAAAACTTTTAATTTCTTTTCATTTGTAAAATCATTTAAATTAACTTTAAATTTACTTCTATGTGTTGTATACAAATGATTTTTATAATATTTCATAAAATCATTTTCAATATCATCATAATTTTTTTTTTTATATTTTTTTATATTATTAATAATTTTCGGTATAGAAATATTATTCTTATTAATTGTTTTTTTTGGTAAAATCTCTTTATAAATTTTAGGTAATTTATTAAATAAATGTTTATTCAAAAAAATATTATTTTCAGATGCAGTTGTATGAATTGTTTCACCTGTATTTACAGTTTTTAAAATACTTTTACAAGAATTATTTGTTTTTTGTTTTATATTAGGATTACTTTTTTCATTTCTTAAAAATTGTTTTAAATTAATGTAGAATTTTAAATTACTTATTGGTTTAAAATCTGTTTTATAATATGAATTATTTATAGTAGAAAACGGAGTATAATAAATAGTATTCATTTTTTATATATATAATAATTTTATTTATTAATTTTTATATTATTGTAAAATATATTGTTGGTTGATTATTATTATTTCGATTTTTTTCACATTCAATTAATTTATCAAAATTAATTTTAAATTGATTTCTATCAATTTTTTGAATTTGATTTTGAACATTAGATGAATATAAAATTAACTTTGGTTCTCTTTCTTTATTTCTTTCTTGACTGTTTCCTCTATCAAAATATACTAATTCTTTATTACAAGGATCTGGTTGTGATCTTGTTGATATTGAAGAATTTTTAAATTTGTTTTTTTTTGGTTTATATAATTTTTTATATTCTTGAGTATCAAAAATTTTATTATCTGTTCTTTGAATATATGTTGTTGGAATAGGAGAAATTTCCATTATAATTAAATTTATTTTTATCTAATGAAATAATAAATAAAAAAAATTATTTTTTTTTATTTATATTAGAAAATATATTTTTAATTTTTAATTATTTTTTAAAAAATTTAATCAATATCAAATGCATATTTTTTAGATATATTTTTTTTTCTTTGTGCCCTTTCAGAAATACATTTGTATTTATCATTATATTCTTGACAACCTTTTGTTAATTGTTTAAAATCTTTTATTTTAATTCCTTTTATTTTATTTTGTCTACTTAAATTATTGATTAATAATTTTTTATTTTTGTTAATTAAATTGACTTCATTAAATAATTTTTCAGACATTTCTCTTGTTGATGAATTATCACTTCCTATTTCAAAATTATCATTTAATTTTTTTACACTTGGTGAATTATTTTGATTTATTATTTTTTTATTTAAAAAAATTTGACTTTGAGAAAAATTCTTATTTTTGTATTTTATAAATTTTTTATTTATTGAATTACTATATTCAAATCTTTTTTTAATTAATATTTCTTTGGTTTTTTTTTCAGGACATAATTGACTATTTGATTTTTGATGTTTATTTTTTTTTACAAAGTTAGATTGATTATCATTTTTATTATGAACATTATTTATATTTTCCTTATTATTAATCATTAATGATTTTTTTTTGGTATCTTTATATGAAATTAACTTATGATTTTGTTTATTTATATTTATTTCTCTATTTCTTATTTGAATATTTTCAATTTCATTTTTTTTTTCACTTTTTTTTTTTTCATTTTTTTGGAAATATTCAGCTTTAAAATTATCAATTATATCTAAAATATTATATATTTTCTTTTGTAAATAATCAATTTTTTCATCTTCATCAAAGAATTTATCAATTTTATTAACTGTTATAATTTCTTTATCTTTATAAAAAAAATTATTTCTAATATAAGAAATAGAATTTTTTTCCTTTTTACCGGAATTATCAAACATAATTTTATTACTTGATTTTTCATTATGAAGATTCAAATTTGATACATTAGCATTTTTTAAAGTTTTATTTGATTTCCCAAAAATATTTTTTTTACTTTTATTCAAATTTTCTCTTCTTTTCATATAAATAGAAAAATAATTATCTCTATCAGTACAATTCATATTTAAAAAATTAAATAAAAAAAAATTAAAAATAATAATCAATTAAAAAAAAAATAAATAAAAATAAAAATGAGTTTTATTCTCGTAACATATGGTTATAATCAATATTCAATCTTTAATACAAATACATCAACACCAACATTAATTGATAATATGAAAACAGTAGCTTTAAATAATATAATTAAGTTACTTAATTCAAAAGATTCTTCTTTACAAAAAGAAATTGAGTCTTCATTAAAAGAAGAAGAAAATTTAAATAAAATGTTAAAAGCACATGAACAAGATTTAAAAATTGAAGAAGATAAATATAATGAAGCAAAAAAAGCTTTGGAAGATAAAATAAAAAAGGAAGAAAGAAAAAAAGAAAAAGAAAAAGAAAAAGAAGAAACTGAAAAAAAAAATGCTAAAGATAAAGGAAAAGAAAAAAAAGAAACTGCAACAAAGAAAAAAGAAGATACTAAAAATATAGAAGATCAATTAGATAATAAAGCAATTGTTGCTTTACAAGAAAAAATACAAGATGTTCAAAATCAATTAACTACTTTAAATAATAATAAAGAAATTAAAATGGATAAAAAAAAAAAATTAGGAGAAATTTTAATTCATTTTAAAAAACAAAATAAATCAAAAATGAAATTAATAATTGATTTAATTGACTCAAATGGTGAAGTTATGAATTTAAATGAAAATTTAGAATCTTTAGCAAATGAAATTTTAGAAAATAAAACAGTTTATGAATTAAATTATATAAAAATTCCTGATGAAGAAAAAATAGAAGAAAAGAAAAAAGAAGAAAAAAAAGAAGAAGAAAAAAAAGAAGAAGAAAAAAAAGAAGAAAAGAAAAAAGAAGAAAAAAAAGATAAAAAAAATGAAGAACAGACTATTCCTACTTTAGAACCTTTAAAATTTGATGGATATTGTGTTAGGACTATTGAGGAAGATTCTACATATGAAGAAAGTGAACCTAAGGATAAAGGGAAAAAAGCTCCTAAGAAAAAATAAAAGTCTTTTTTTTTACTTTTTTTTTGATATTTGATTAAAATTTTAAAAAATATAATATATAAACAGTATATTATAAATGTTTTTTTTTAATTTTATTTATTTTTGTCTTTTATTAATTTTATTTTGTATGTTTAAAAAAGATTTCAAGATAAATTTTTTATAATTAATTAAAATTGATAATAGATTCTTTAGTATGATTAAAATTTGAAATATTTGATTATATTTTATATTTGAATTAATAGAGATAAAATTAATTGAATAAAATATAAAATAAATAGAAAAACTAATTGAAATGATATATTTTATATAAATATAAAAAGATTAAATAAAAATCAAATTAAATTTTTCAAATATATTTTTTTAATAAATATTTTAAATTTTTATGCTTGAATATTTAATCCAATATTTTCAAAATATAAAATACTAGTAGCAAACCTAAATAATTTATTTCCATAATTAATTTCAAGAGTATTATCTTTAAGAACCCAATTTTTAAACATTTCATAAGAAATAGACCCATTACTATTAATACCACTTTCATATAAATTTTGAACTAAAAAATTATGAAGATCTTCTTTATGTCTATTAATAATACACATCATTTCATCTCTACTAGAAGGAATAGGAATATTTTTTTGATTAAATTCATTTCTTAAATAATAATTAATATAACCAAAAATATAATTAAAACCAGCAATCCAACTATTTAAAAAAAATTGATAAAATTCATCAAAAGTAAGATAATTTTTATTAATATTAATTTTCATTGCTTCAAATAAAATTTGAATTCTTTGTTCTTGACAACTTAATGCCATACACATTCCTTTTGTAAATTGTTCACATGTTATTACACCATTATTATTTTTATCTATTAATCTAAATAGTTTTTCTGATAAGAATGTATATGGTAATAATGGGAAATTTTCATCTGATAATAATATTTTTATACATTCATTAAAGTTTTGAAATGATAATAAGTTGTTTTGTTGATATTTTGAAAATACTTGAGACATCATTGAAAAAGTTATTACTTTTATTTTTCTTTGATTGTAGTTTTGAAAATATGATTTGTCGGGATAATTTAGATTTCCCATTTTTTATGTTTTATAAATTAAAATTATTGTAATATATAAATTATTAATATTTTTAAAAAATTTTTAAAAAATGTTTTTTACTTTTACCTTAAATTGTTTATTTTTATTTTCAAATTTTATACAATATATTTTACTTTATTTTTTAATTTTTTAT
>Ga0256407_10012970_pt1 | contig 11230 bp, 7 predicted proteins | sample RumenRJG_04DNA_FD_193489 | JGI IMG/M metagenome (GOLD analysis project Ga0256407, IMG submission 193489) | Bovine rumen microbial communities from Lethbridge, Alberta, Canada - RJG_04 | ecosystem: Host-associated > Mammals > Digestive system > Stomach > Rumen | place: Canada: Alberta | collected... | reverse complement strand
CGTTTTTTGATATCAATATGTATTCTTTTATTTTTTTCCGGCACTGGCGATCCTTGCGCCGAGTTTCATCAGGTCTGATGTCGGATGTTCGAACAGCTTGAGGCTGAAGAATGCGGTCATGGCTGCCCCGATCAGCAGGTAAGCCAGCATCGCGGCTGACATAGACAGTGTGCTCCCGCCAAAAGCGAGCCCCTTGGCCTGGCCGGCAGCTGCATCGTTATATGTGCCGCCGAAAAGGACACAGAGCCTCGGCAGTACTTTCCAGTTCCTGAACAGGTAACAGACCGGTCTGTGCCAGAAGTAGACTGAAAGAGTCCTTGAGCCGATCGTAGTGATATATCCGAGATTCTTATCCGGTATGAGGGCTACTATCGCAAAAGTAATTGCAAGTGCGATCAGCCATACAACAATCCTGATCCACCAGCCATCCTTCATCGCATAACTGAAGAATTGCTGCAAAAATTCGTATGAGCGCCTGCCGGTGAACCACTTTCTCCAGCTGTACATGCCCCAGTCACCGTAACAGCAGACTGCCATTGATACTGCGATGGTGATCCAGCTGAAGATGACGATCGCTATGCGCTTTGGATTCTTCCTGGCTGCATCTGTGCTGCCTGTCTCTGCAGCGCCGTACTTCTCTCCCTGCAGGAACGGCAGGAAAGCCTTCATGTCGAGGTAATATCCTATCATGTAGATTGGCAGGAAGTTGATCATCCTGGACAGACAGAAAGCATCGCCTATGACAGGGAAATACCCGATGACTGCGCTGAGAGCAAAAGCTCCGAGTATCATGATGATCGGCCTATGCGTCTTCTCTCTGGTAGATGCGCCGCCGTCTATATATCTCATTACATAGAAGAGCAATTCATACTCCGCCATTACAAAGAGGTACCATGGGATACCCGGCTCTTCTATCCAGTGCCATAACGGGTTCTGTCCCATCAGAGTCCTTGTGAACTGCAGGAATATCTTGAGACCGTAAGCACAGAGGAAAAAACCCCAGACCTTGTCCCATCTGAGGCGGGTCTCACCTTTTATGCCCATTGAAGCACGCTCTTCAGTAATGTAGTGCTTGTGCACCAGGCCTGATATGAAGATGAATGCCGGCATGTGGAAGGTGTATATCCACAGTGTGATCCATCTCACCATATGAGAATCGGACACATAATCAGTGGTCATGTGTCCGATAACTACAAGAAATATCAGAAACGCTTTTACGTTATCGTATTTGTAGATTCTTTTCTTTTCCATATGTATTGATGCTATTTCTCGCCGCTTGGATCGGTTTTCTCAGCTGCACCCGTTTCCCTGGCAGCCCGCTCTTTTTCAGCAGCTGCTTCCTGCATGGCTTTGTCAACATCAGACTTCTTCAGTCTGACTGTATATCTCTTCCTTGCGGCATCTTTTGCCAGCTCTTCAAGGATCTTGTCATCCTGAGTGTTAGGATCCTGCCCTTTTGCTTCTCTTTCTGCGCGGCGTCTCTCACGCTCTGTATTGAGCATCCATACAAGGTTCTCTCTCTCAGCCTGGCGTGCCGCCTCACGCGGATCCTGAGTTATGATCTTCCTTAGGCTCTTCTTGGGCTGACGCGGCACTATGATAATGCCCAGATACAGCAGTGCTATAGTGAACAGGAAAAACGCATCCTTATACAGTGCGCGACTTATCAGAACTGCAACTATGCCCATGATGCCGACGATCCCGTATATGATCAGCACTGATCGCCTCTGTCCGAAGCCCGCAGCCATAAGATGGTGATGCAGATGTCCGCGGTCAGCTTTCATGATGGATTCGTGCCTGAACATCCTCCTGACCATGGCGAAAACTGTATCGAAGATAGGAACTGCGAGCACCAGCATAGGGATGACAGCTCCTACCATTGTCGCTCTCTTGAGCGGAGAGATAACCGACAGGATAGCTATCATGTATCCCAGGTACAAAGCTCCTCCGTCTCCCATGAATGTCTTCGCAGGGGAGAAGTTGTATGGAAGGAATCCGATGCAGCCGGCTGCAACAGCACAGAATGCAATGCATACAGGCATCATTCCGAGTCTGATACCGTGTATATATGCTACATAAGCAAGCGACAGAGACATAATAGCTGTGGTGCCTGCAGCAAGTCCGTCAAGTCCGTCCATCAGATTGACAGCGTTAGTAATACCTACGATCCACAGCACAGTGATCACATAGGCAATACCTGCCCCGAAGAACAGCAGCGCCTTGGAATCATGAGTTGCCGGCGCGAGGATCAGGTTGATGAATCTGATCCTGATACCCAGAGCATACATCAGTGTCGCTATGATCAGCTGCCCCGAGAACTTGACCATCGGCTTGAGGTCCTTGATATCATCGGCTACGCCGAGAGCATACATCATAACTCCGCCCAGCATGGCTATGCGTATCATGTAATTCATGCTTGCAGGTATGATCATCGCAGCCATCGATCCGAGGAAAATTCCCATGCCGCCGAATCTCGGGATCGGCCGGTTGTGCACTCTCCGGTCATCACGCGGCTTGTCTATGATGTCCAGTTTATACGCCAGCTTGATGCTCAGGGGCGTAGTGAGATAGGCCACCACTATACCGATGACCAGCACCTCCACTATTCTTGTCAGGTAGAAGTTTAAATGCATTGATTATTCCTCTGCGTTTTCCTCTGATGCTTCATCGCCGGACTTTCCGGTGAGGCCCTTGATGAATTTTAACAGAGTGTTTTTCTTTCTCTCTTCCTCAACCTGCTTTATCTCCTCTTCAGTAGGATTCATGACAGCATTGATCGCAGCAAGGCACTCATCGACGGATTCCTTCTTGGTCTTGTATACCAGGAATCTCTGCGACTGTGTCAGCGATGCTACATAGTCCAGGTCATATTCACCGGTGATCTTCTGGTTCTGGATATCCCATACACCGAGATCGGCAAGCTGCATCTTAACTACCTGCTGCATCTCATCGCTTGTCATGTTGGTCGACATGTTGTCACTCGCTGCCTTGAGGATATCCGGATAGCTTGTGAGCAGCGCAGGTGAAGTCATGAGTTTCTTAAGGATAGCATCAACAACACGCTGCTGGTTCTCGACTCTCTTGGAGTCCTCGCCCTTGAATGCTTTTCTCTCGCGGGCAAAAGCAAGGGCCTGCTTGCCGTTCATGTGGTTCCAGCCCTTCTTGACAGTCCACCAGTCACGCTTTGTCGGTACGAATTCTTTAGGTGAATATACGTCAACGCCGCCGATGGCATTGATCACGTCAACGACTGCGGTAAAGTTCATCTTGACATAGTAATTGAGGTCCACGCCGAGCCAGTCCTGTACGGTGCTGAGCGTCTCGTCTACACCGTATACGCCCGTGTGGGTCAGTTTATCCATCTGCTGAGCTGTGTGCAGCTTGACATATGCATCCCTCGGGATGGATGTGAGGAGGATCTTGCGGGTGACCGGATTGACCGTAACGATCATGTTGACATCACTTCTCTCGAGGTCCTTTCCCTTTTCACTCTCCCACTGGTCGATACCTGTGATGTAGATGTTGAAAGGTTCATTAGCAAGGTCCATCTCGCCTGCAGGCAGTGCTGATTCAGTGCTGTCGCTCAGCTTGGCAAACGTCGCATATGTGTTAGCCAGATAATAGGTGCCCATGCCATACAGGGCAATGCAGAAAAATGCTACGACCAGACCTATTATCCTCGCAGGTTTACTTTTGCGTCCGAGCAGGATGAATCCGATGATAAGCAGCGCAAAAAGCACGCCGATGATCATCATCGTCATGTTGGTCGGGATAGCGTCTACCACAGTCATCATCACCATGAATCCGACTGCGACAAGTGCCATGATGAGGAATGCTATCGCGTATCCGCCCCGGGGAAAAATACCTGTGCGTCTTTTGTTATTGTTCTTAGCCATTATTGTGTTTAAGCTTTCTTTCTGTACTTTCTCTTATCCAATACCGCTTGCCGGTATCTATTCATCTGCTTGCCGGCAGGGCCTGTTTTAAACGCCCGAATATCCGCCCCCTCAGGGGCGGAATATTCCGAGAACTCTATTCTATTAAAATAGTTCGGGTTGTCAATGGCTTTTTTACAGGATCCCGAGATAGTAGACATAGTCTTTCCTGTCTTTATATGTCGGGGTCTTGGTAGTTACCGTTTTATACTTGGTCTTGTACAGCCAGACTTTTTTCTTTTTCCACTTGTAATAAGTGACTTTAACTTTTTTCTTTTTATATTTCCACTTATACTTGCCCTTTTTCGTCTTGACCTTCTTCCACTTTACTTTTTTCTTTACCTTTTTGGTCTTTTTGACTTTGACTTTCTTTTTGACCTTTTTCCACTTCGCTTTATAGGCTTTCTTGGTCTTGGTGATGTTGTACTGCTGGTCCGGATCGTACTCTGTCATATAGAATATCTCACGGCCCATGTTATCGTAATAGTGGAATACATTCTCTGCTTCGTGCGGAGATCTGATCGTATACAGTGCCACCGGGTAGAGGTTGTTGGTGCAGCCCCAGTATTCCGGTACGTATTCTCTGCGGTATCCAGTGGTGGAATCGATCAGCTGATTGCTGTTCCAGTCAAGCGTAATAAGTATATGAGTATCTTTACTGACATCACTCTTGAGCATGTAGACGAACTGGTCATCTCCGTCCATGGCCTGACCAGCACCGCCGTACTGATTCACCAGAGTCTTGATGAGTCCTATTGCTTTGAGAGTGTCAGGATCGATAATGATCAGGTTGTTCAGGTCTCTCTGCTTGGCAACATATACGTCATATTTCGGGCTGTAAGCTATAGCAGCAAGTCCTCTGCAGCGCTGGTCTGAATCAAAATATTCAGTATCGTTTGAATAATAAGAATATTTCAGATCCTGCTGACGTACTATCGTGAGAGTATTTGCATCGATGATCGTTATCTCCTGCTTGTGGTTGCCCCTTACAGAATCGTTTCTGCCTATGACAGCAAGCTGGTGTCTTCTGGAGTCGTAGGTCATACCGTTGCCGTGAGTAGTCTGAAGAGTGCCTGACACCTTCACGATAGCACCGTTTGACATCCTGTACTTGGCTATCCTGCCGGTCTGCTTGTAGCTGTTAGCAAGCAATACGTATGCATTTACACCATCCGATGTTCCGCCCTGCGCTACGCCCCATCCGTTACGAACCTGTCCGGCATATGATCTGAGATCATAACCGCCATTGGCGAACTTGACTTTGTTAGGAGAAACAGTGTTTCCGCTGCGTGCTCTGCCGCTGAGTCTTCCCAGTTTTGGCTGAATGTTCTTTACAGCATCAGGAAGTGTCGCAGCAAGTGTCGTACCGCCGGCTTTTGCTGTGACAGTGAAAGTATACTTTCTCCCCGGGTGCAGGTTTTCGAAAGTAGCTTCGAGTGTGTCGTTCTTCGATGATACAGCCGGAGCCTTTACATCGATAGTCAGCTGACCCTCCTTTTTCTGGACATCAGTGATCTCAGATCCGTCAGGGGCTGTCACCTTCTTGGTGACTGTATACGAGTCAGCTCCCGGGAAAGTTTTCCAGCTGAGTCTGATCTTGTTGTTATACTTTGCCTGCCCGGCTTTATATCCGAATTCTTCCTGACTGCCGGCATAAACAAGCCCGGTAACATACGTGCATAGATCAAAACTTCCGGAAGCGACAGGTGTCCCTTGGTCATCTACCGCCTTTACAGTAACAGTATATTTCTGTCCCTTGCTGAGTCCGGTAAATGTGAATTCAGGCGCATCCGCAGTTTGAGTGTTGTCGGAGCCTGAAAGACTGACCTTATATCCGGCTGCATTTTGGTATTCATCCCACTTTACAGCCGCATTGATCTTATTATCAGCGGCTGCCGTGAATTTCTGAACTTCAAAGCCTGTGATCGGATCCAGATCAGCAGAATCCTGCGACCCGCCGTTTCTGAGATTTCCGCCTGCATTCAGGCTGTCTGAACCGACCGACTCGATTCCATTGTCAGCATTGCTTTTTTCACTTCTGTCTTCAGCCTGCGCTTCCGCTGCTTCCGGCTTCTGATCTTCCTGAGTCTCTGCCGGCTGAAGATCTGCATCGCCTGCCGGCTCTGCATTATCCTGAGAATCCGCTTCTTCTGGATCCCGGTCTTCCTCAGAGCCTGCAGCATCTGCTATTGCACCAGATCCCGCTGCATCAAGAGCTGCATCTGCATACTCGGATGTAAACGCTTCATCAGTACCGGCAGCGCTGTCAGCAAATACTTCCTCAAAGGCAAAGCCTGACATGGACAGTGTCATCACTGCTGTCAGCATCAATGCGGCTATTCTTTTCAGGAGAACATTGCTTTTCATCTAAGTTCCTTCTGTTCTGATCACTACGTCTGTAATTGGTCCGGTGACAGACTCCGTGTACATAACACGGGAATCTATCACCGAAATTTTATCCTAATTCAAACGTAAAATCGCCGAACGTTTACAAACTTTAAGATTACTTGAACCATCTTGTGAACTTGCCGAAACCTTCTCTTGCGTTAACCTTGATTCTCCTGATCTGCAGGATATTCTGCTTTCTGGTCGCATAGCCGTTCTTGCCGTATGTAAACGCTACCTTGATGCCGCTGTCTGCATATGCTTTTCTCATGCCCTTAGTATTTCTGCCATAAGGATAAGCAAGATACTCAAAGCCGAATATCTTTTTCTGCTTTGCCGCATCCTTCATTACTCTTTCATACTCGCCCTTCTTTGAGAAGTGCTTATGCAGGCTGTATGTATGGCTCTGGAATTCCAGGTAATCCTGAGAATCTTTCAGCTTCTGATACTGCTTGAACTTGATGCTGCCTCTCTTGTTCTTGTAAGTCCTTGAGCCGACAACAAACGTAGTTCCCTTCATTTTATACTTCTTGAGCACCGGAAGAGCCTGGGTAGCGACGCCTATCGCAGCATCATCGAATGTGATCAGCACTGACTTTGGCGGAAGATTGATCTTGCCGGTATGCCACAGATAGAACTCCTCACAGTTGATCGATCTGTAGCCTCTCTTCTTGAGCCACTTCATCTGCTTGTCGAATGTGCTCCTTGAAACTGCAAGGCTGCTGTTTCTGTAACGGGCACTGCCTTTTTTGCTGTTTGAAACTACCATGTGATAGGTCAGGACTGGGATCTTGGTAGCATTTTTGCCGTGATAATATCCATACTTTTCTATAGCTGCTGCCTCAGCTGCCGCCTCAGTTTCTGCTTCCGATCCAGGATCCTGTGTCTGTACCTGATCCTGTGTCTGAGTCTGTGTCTGAGCAGTATCATCAGTGTTCGTATCGGCGAATGAGAAAGTTGTCATTGTGCCGATGACCATGATCAGAGCCAGAAAGATAGATAATAGTCTCGTAGTTCTCTTCATTTTACCTGCCTTCTTCCTTTTCCAATGTGCGTTAACATATAACAGTCTCTATACCCTGTAAATAACATTCTTTATCGTCATTCTGTCCAGCCGTTGTTCTTAAGGAAATCTGAAAGATCCTCCTTATACTCTTCCGGCTGATACTTCTTAGCCTTGGCGACCAGATCTCCTTTGCCGTCCAGCTCCATGATCTTGTACGCTGTCTCTTCGAGTTCTCTGTCAAGTCCAAAGCCCATTTTGATCTTAGCATATGCTTCTATCATCTCGATGTAGTCGGCAAGGTCAGCTCTGACCTCATCGTACTTTCCGGCATCGTATTTCTCTAAGATCTCATCCTTTCTTCCCTCATACTCCTCAAGCAGGCGGAATCTGTTGATAGTGCGCCACACATATTTGTATTGCCTGTCGGCATCTGCGAGCTTCTTTCTGTAGACTCTTGTGCCGAATTCATCGTAATCTGCTTTCTCGAGAGCCAGCCTGTCAAAATCCGTGCCCTTCTGCTCGGCTTCTCTGACGACCTGTTCATAAGAGTGTCTGAGGTCGATGTAAACTCCCCATTCACCCGCCGGATAAGCCGCTTCAGATGCCACCTTGGCCGGATCCTTATATGCAGCTTTCACTATGTCCGCGATCTTATCTGCTACCGATACTGTGATGCCTTCGAATTCTGCCTTGCCTATCTTGTTCATCGCCTTTCTCGGGACGTTGAACCTGTCTTTGCCATCGTAGTAGAAAACACTTTTGCTCTTACCGTTATCGGCCGTGCAGGTGCTGAAATATTTTGCCATAGTCCCCGGTCTTCTGAGGAGTGCCCTTGCCGCGCTGAGAGCGGTCACCTTAGTGCGCTCCTTATTGCTGCAGTACTCTTTTCTGACCCTGGTGCTAAGGATATCATTGGTCCTGACAAGTGTTTCAAGCGCCTTCTGGTATCTGCCTTTTGGCGCAGCGCTCCTAAGCACCCATATCTTGACGAAGACTCCTTTTTCCTCTGCCCATGAACCCCTCTTGATATCTATTAGCGTAGTAGAAGTATCTGTGTATCTTGCGTAGACTCCATCCATCAGAGGGTTGTTCTCAAGTGACTCGATCTTCCTGTCCGTCCTGCCGGCAACTGCTTTACAGAATTTCCTGTAGTCTTCAGGCATCATCATGATCTCTGCAGTATAATCGCTGCATGTGAAACCTCCGGAAAGAACCTGCATAGCCGCGGTCCTGCCGGCAAGAGAATAGCGTATTCCCTCTGCAGCGCAGATCTCTTCGATCTCCTTAAGCAGCTCTATTACTCTGCTCTGTACTTTAAGCATTGGCGAATATTCTCCTTTTCTTTTCAATATCCAGTCTGATGAGGCCGTCATTGGTGCCGTCATAGATGGAGTCATATATCTTAGTTGCAGCTGCCTTGTCTCCTTCGAGCCAGCGGATGTCGCCGGTCGCCTTGATGATATCAACATTGCCCGGGTATTCCTCGAGCAGGCTTTCCGCTTTTTTCATCAGGTCTGCGGCATCGCTTCCGTCAGATGTTATGATATCGTATTTGAGTCTCTCAAGCCTGACCTCCCTGTTCGTCGGGTACTGGGACTCAGCGTACTCGAGAGCATTCCGCTCATCTTCAGTCCTGCCGTATATTCTTGCGGAGGATACCGCGAATATTGCATCCATCATCTTCTGCACCTTATCGAGTGCAGGTGTGGATGCACCGTTTCTCTCGGTATATCTCTGGATGAATCCAGAGACTTTACCGTATTCACCCCTGCCGCAGGCGAGATTCATCATAGCCGCGTACAGACAGTCATCCGGCAGATCGATGAATCTGTACCAGTACTTATATGCTGCCGCATACTGGTACTGATAGAACTCCTCGAAGAGATCTTCCAGAAGCGGCCAGTTTTCAGCCTCTGTCTCAGCAAGGACATCTATCTTTTCTTCTTCGATCCTCTCAAGCAGGTTAGTCCTGACACGCTCTGACACAAATCTGATCATGTCCTCATCCCATATCTTTCTCTTAAAGCCCTCGTCAACGAATGATTCCTTGTACACCCTTCTCTTTTCCTTGACATCAGCTGCATCGAGAAACTGCATATAGTCTCTTACGAAATACGTATATGGTATGGTCGCACTGTGCAGATCGACATGGACCTTCTGCCCGCTTCCGCCCGGGATGATATAGTAATCTTCACCGTAGAAGTGGCGCATCTCCTCCAGATAATATTTCGAAACAGGCAGCGGCGTACCTTCGAATGGTATTTTCACTGGTTCAGCGTCGAACATCCACTTAGGGAACGTCCTGAGGAACATCCTAGGCGATGACAGATAGACATAATCGTCATACTCATCATCCTTAAGTCCCTGATTGAATAGTTTCGCCTCCATCTCCTCGAGGACAGCGACCTGTCCTTTTTTCTTGCTCTCTTCACGGGCTTTCTTATACGCCTCAACGAATCTGTCCGTCCTGCGGCCTGTATGCCTGAACGTGTTGTTCTGGAACTCGTCATACAGTGCAAGCAGCTCCATGTAGTCAGTTCTTGCCGGCTCAGTCTTAGGAAGCGGGAAGAGGATGAAGATATCTATGATGAGTCCGGCATAGGCTGTCTCGTCATCCCAGAACGGCGTATTCTTGGTGATCTTGGTCGTGTCAAGATTGACATAACGGCCAAAAGCAGTACCGTACTCGCGGTTGATCCTGTTGTCGACGACTATGCGGTGCGTCTTTTCCGTCTGGCTGTTGACTGCCTTTACGAACTTATTGTAGTTGTCTTCTGTCATGACGATATCTGCGTCATTGTCCCACGGAATAAAGCCCTCGTGCCTTACAGCTCCAAGGCATGTGCCTCCGTCTATGAAATATCTGATGCCGTTAGCTTCACAGATCTCATCGATCTCCTTAAGCATATCGAGCAGCATTTCCTGTATCTGTTGCATTATATTCTCCTACTAAAGTGTGATTCCGAAGTGGTCCAGTATATTCTTGCAGTAGCACTCTGACTCAGTCTGCAGCTCGGGTCTTACCTTAGCTCTTGCATCCCGGTATAGGTCCTTTCCTTCAGCTACATCTGAAATAAACTGATTCAGATCTTCCTTCTTATATATATGATGTCCCGGCATGTAGTCCCTGACGTTGTCATAACACCAGCTGCGAGCCTTCTCGTATTCATCGAAGTCTGTAAGGATGAATCCCATCGGCTTATCAAGCAACAGGTAGTCTATGGCTACTGATGAGTAGTCAGTCAGAAGAGCATCCGTCTTCGCAAGCAGTTCATAGAGATTGACATTCTCTTTTCTCAGGACCTGATTGTCTGTATGGGATATGTTGGTCAGCTTGTCCCATTGGATGTCCGAATCTGCCTGGAGTACATGTGTTTTGATCAGCAGTACTATCCTGTTTTCACTGCACACCCTGTCGAGAGATATCAGTTCTTCCATATTGTCAGCAAGCGGCAGGCCTGTATCAGAAACACTGGTCGCGGTGGATATCCTGTCCACCCTGCTCTTTCTGAAGGTCGGCATCCATATGATCAGCCTGTCAGCACCGCAGCCCTCTTTTATCTCAGCTGCGTATTCGCCGGCTCTTGTCTTTTCGGTATGGAACCAGTCATTACGTGCATAGCCGAGCGGGAGCAGCTTTTCAGGACCGCACAGGTAATGCGTCGTCAGCTCTTTTGCATATTTCGGACCGGTCGTCGTACACCAGTCGAACTGTATGACTCTCTGCTCACCGGGCTGCCTGCCCTTGTAGCCGCAGCCATGCCAGAGCTCTACAAAGGTCTGCTCGGGCCGGAAGTTCTTGACCCAGTTCACGTTGTGAGAAAAGAAGACGAACTCTGCGCTGAGGGCAGCCTCGTAGGACTCCGCCGTCCTCTGATGCCTGGAGTTGTACATCTTCACCGAC